>ERZ810019.96-NODE-96-length-28470-cov-7.07545_pt1 | contig 28470 bp, 21 predicted proteins | sample MGYA00520494_ERZ810019 | MGnify/ENA primary metagenome ERZ810019 (study PRJEB31588, sample SAMN03398862) | human gut metagenome | study: EMG produced TPA metagenomics assembly of the PRJNA231909 data set (A prospective, longitudinal analysis of the... | reverse complement strand
CTTCATCAGTTAAAACTGTAACATATGATGTTCCTGTTACATTCCATGTACTATTCTTATCTAATGATATGTCTAATTCTTTTCCAGAATTTGCGCTATTTACTGTAGATTTTAATGTACTAGATTTTAAATTAAGTTTTAAAGTACTTATCTTATCTACTGTTATTAAGCCTTCTAAGTTTTGATTATCCGCATTAAATGTCAAATCTGCTCCATTGGCTCCTTTTGTTCCCCATTCACCATTATTTCCAGCTACATTTAGAAGTTTTCCGCTTCCAAATGAAAGTTCAGTATTTGTTAGGTTAATTACACCTTCTGTATTTGTTACAAAGAACATTGGAGCTGTGCTATATTTACCTGAAGCAGGATCAATAGTAAGTTTTGAATCTGAAGCTGAAAAAGTTCCCACACCATTATCAGCATCTCCTGACATACTCTGATAAACCATTACTCCAGTATCATCAACACCACCTGTACCTCTTCCAATTGCATATCCAGTTAAATCACAATTATTTAATTCAATTGAATTTTTGCCTTCTATAACAGCAATAGAAGATCCTGTGGCCTTACCTTTACTATCAGAAACATTTATATCTCCTGTTGAATAAACACATGGTGAACCTTCTCCAGATGTATTAAGAGTGCTATTATTCACACTAACAGTTCCCTCTCCTCTGTCAGTAGCAACTGCTGCGCTATGTGCCCCAGCTGTGCTTATCTTAACATTATCAGCATTAATTTCACCTTGATAAGTAGCATCTAGTCCTCTCGAATGGTCTCCTGTTGTATTTATTACAGAATCTTTAACAGTAACTTTTGTTCCTTCTCCAGTTGAAAATACAGCATTTCCACCAGCTACTGTCGTATTTATATTTACATTATCAAGTGTTGCATTTGAACCTTCATTAGCTAAAAAGCCTGCATTTGCACCAAAGAAATCACTAGCTTCTTCAACTGTCATCTCACCAGATGTCTTGTTCAATTTAGAATCTGAAATTGTTAAAGAACCTCCATTAGTCACTTTTATAGCTGATTCATTTGCCTTCGTAGCTGTAACTTCTTCCTTGCTTTTAGTTTCAGATGTTCCATCAATAGACATTACTGCTGTAGACTCTACTGAACTTCCTTTATCAACATTGAACACACCATTAGGCATTTGTCCATTTTGTCCTCCCTGTGGCATTTCAGGTGGTTTACCATTAGTCTTTTCATTTAAAGAATCAGAATTACTATTTCCTTTATTCTGCACATTTTCATAATAAGGTGTAGCATATTGTGTTGCAGCATTAGCTACAGTGCCGCTTAATAAACCAGTTCCTATTATAGAAAATACTGAACATATACCAATTAATCTCTTTACATTTTTAGATACCATACTTAAATCCTCCTAAATTTTACTCAATTGTTATATAGTCTATGATTTAACAATAGTATTCTTATCTTAACGTTAGCTTAATCCATTGTTGTTAATAAAAATTTTTTCATCTAAAACCAATAAGTTTTAAAATAATTTAAAAAAACATTTGACTTCAAGTCCCTCTAAGGTTGTACACTCTTTTATGATATATGAATATCAAATATATAGAGCAAGTGACAAAGATGCAATATATAAAATTAAATAATGGTATAGAAATTCCAATGTTAGGGTTTGGTGTATTTCAAATTCATGATGAATTACATATCTTGATAATACGATTTTACAATTTTGCTATTTATTTTTAATTGCTGATAAATTTTATATATATTTTCTTTAATAGTATTACTAATGCATAAATAATAACTATATTAAAGAATAAACTCAATATATTGATATCCATCCCCCTATTTCCATTAAATAGATTATCAAAAAGTATATAACTTCCTTCACTCCCTTGGTATATTGACCAATAGTTACATGGAAATCCAAAGTTATATACTATTAACGTTCCATTTTGTCTTATATTAGCTGGTACAATAAAAGTAACAACAATGAGTAGAAATACACTTAATTTAAACTCATATGTTTGGATTCGTCTCATTTTATTCACTACTTTCTATAACTTTATTACAAATCTTTTTGAGATTATAAGTTATATTATAACATAAATTGTAAATATATTATGTTCAAGTTTCAAGGAAAATTTTTTAATTACTACTCAAAATCCATATTTTGTGCATAAAAAATATCACAAAAATCATTTATTATTTTGAATAATGTGATATTAAAAACTAGTATTTACTTTTTATCTGTTAATTTTCATTTATACTTGAAATAATCAATAAAGATCCTAAAATAAAGCCGCCACCAATTATATTTCCAATTACAACCCACATTATATTTTTTAGTGCTAATAATATTGGTAATCCTCCTAAAGAGAAATATGCAATTGAAAAGATAGCCAGATTAGCTATACTATGTTCAAATCCTGCTAGTGCAAAAGTAAAAACACAGAAAAACATCATTATAATTTTTCCTACTTCACTTTTAATTCTTATTCCACTATATACTGCTAAGCAGACACTAAAATTACACAGTATGCCCCTCAAAACAAGCTCTAGAACTGATAAATCTAATTTTGAGTAAGCTATTGGCTCAATATAAGATTTAATAGCTTCAAAGTTGACACCACTTTTTACAAACATATAAGCAAATATAATTATTCCAACAAAATTTCCCAAAAATGAATAACTTAATATCTTTAAAGTAGATTTTATATTCACTTTTTTCTTTAAGATTCCTATATACATAACAAAATTATTCCCTGTAAATAATTCTGCACTAAAGAATACAATTGCTATAATGGCAAAGCAGAATAATGCAGCACTAGATATCCTAGCTGCTTCTGGATAATTGGGAGAAAGTATTCCTCCAATTGTATATGACAGTATAGTTGCAAGCATGATAAAAAATCCCTGCCATAACAGCACGTCCAAAATATTTTGTAAAGCTTTCTTCTACTATTTTAACTTTATTAGCTGAAGTATTTGCAATTTTATCAACATCATCATGATACATTTTTCACACATCTTTACCTTTCTCTTATTGATAATAATTTTCATTTTCTAAATTATACATTAATTTTAAAGTTTTGTATATAAATATATATTTTTTTATTATTAAAAATATATATTTGGTTGGGTAAAAAATCGTTTTTTGGCTGGATACAGCTAAATGATATGATGACACTATGAGTTTGTGTATAAGAAATATATTAAAGTCTTTAAAACTAAATTTATAAACATGAGAGGAGATTTTTCAATGTAAAACGCAATATTATCATTAAAATTATTAAAGGACAGCTTTGCTATATGTAGATTAAAGAGAGATGAAAACATTCTAGATTGGGCATTAAACAATATTAAGAATGAAATAGAAAATTTTATAAGAGTTCTTTCTATTGAAAAATAATATCATTCAATAAATATATCTATTATTAACTTAATTTTATACTACTAATAAGGAATGATTTTTATGTTAAAAACAATATTGAGAGGTTTTACAATTGGACTTGCCTATCTTGCACCTATAGGAATGCAAAATTTATATGTGATAAATAGTGCTCTATGTAGAAAAAGATCTCAAATGTATATGGTTGTATTTACTACAATATTTTTTGATATTTCATTAAGTCTTGCATGCTTCTTTGGTATAGGATTTTTAATGAATAAATTTCCACTATTTAAATTAATAATTCTTTTGGCTGGTTCAATTATAATAATGATTGGTATTCAGTTAATTAAAAGTAGTCCTTCACTGTATTCTTCAATTAATATAGAAAAAAATTTTATACAAACAACAATTTCTTGTTTTTTAGTTACATGGGCTAATCCTCAAGCTCTTCTTGATAGTACTTTGCTTTTTGGCGGACTTAGCACAACTCTTCCATCACATATGACATCATATTTTATCTTTGGAGTATGTATTTCATCTTTTATGTGGTTTTTTTGCCTTGGAAGCATTGTCAGTATATTTAGTAAATCATTTAATGAAAAAACTTTAAAGATTATTAACATGGTCTGCGGTTCTGTGATTATTTATTATGGAATTAAGCTTGCCTATAATTTTTTAAAGCTTATTTTTACTCTTTAAGTCAGTATTCTAAATCCTGCATTTTGTATGAATACCCAATAGCAAATGCAATCGTGTTTTTGCAAAATGACATAAGTGAAGTTTCATTAAAATTCTTAAGTTCTAAAATTCTTAAGAATTTAAGAATTTATATTCTTTTTCATATAGTATCTCTTGTGATTTTCTGGGCACTGATCTAAGACTCCAAATATCTCGTAACCTTGCTTTAAATAAAAATCTTTTGCTTGAAAATCAAATGTATCTAAGTGAATTAATTTACACTTATTTCCTTCTGCTATCATCTCAATTTCTTCTAAAAGCTTTCTTCCCATTCCCTTATTTCTATATTTATCATCAACAAATAAAGAATCTATATATAAACAGTTCCAGCAATACATTTTGCTATTTATCCCTGCAATGATTCCTCCATGATTATCTTTAATAACTCTGTTTATCCATATGAATGATTTTTTCTGAGTATTGGGCACCTTAGATAAATTGTAATTTATCAGCTTATCTATTATTAACTCTGATTCTTTGTCACTACTTTTTTCAATATTATATTTTTCCATATTATATCTCCTAATATATATCTAATTCATACTAACTTAAATTTAGTATACTTTTTTCTTACTATTTTTAAAGATCCACACAATTATAATTAGATGTATATTGTGGTTTTAATCTTGTAAGCAATTATGACACTTTTTTTCTACGTACATAACTATATATTTAAACATAAAAAATAAAGAGGTAAATTAAACATCCCTGCCTAATTTACCTCTTTATTTTTTATTATTGTGCTTGCAAAAACTCTTCATAAGTTTCAACCTTATCCTCTCTATTAGTTTGCTTTAGCCACTTATTATATTGCATAATCTTTTTTTCTACATTTTTTAAACAAATCTTTTTATTATGCGCCTTTTTAGTTTCTGCATACAAGTTTATTTTCATTATATTTCCCATTTTCTCACCCCCTTTTATATATAATACAATTCGTTTTTTATATTTCGGTACTAAAATTTAAAAAAATAATAAAATAGTACGTTTAAATTATTATACATCGTACTATCTCATTATTCTAGTAGAAATTTTTTCTATACTTGTCGATAAAGATGATTATATTCATAATTCTGACATTTTTCGAGAGGTGACTGTCACCTATTAGTTATATACTTTGCTCAAATGCAAATACATCATTAGGATCATATTTAGTTTTTATAAATTTCAGCTTTTCATAATTATCACCATAATATTCATGTTTATAATCTTCAAGCTCTACTAATGGGAAATTAATAAATGACCCTTTTGTTATAGATTTTATGTATTTAAATTTTTCTAATATCCATTCTATGTTTTCTTTTTTATATTTATCTTCTTCAAATACACTTTGGAAGCCCATTATAAATTTTGCATCTCTATAATAAAAAGCACCATCTTCTTTGGTTTTATTAATTACTGCACCGCCAAGTCCATAAAATGTTACAGCTGCATAAACTGCTCCATTTGCAGCATTATCTAAAATTTTAATTATCTCTTTTATTTCTTCTTCTGAATAGTCATTATAAATAAATCTTCCTGTTGATTTATATTTTTCATAATCTGCATGGCTGTCTTGAATTATTCTATTTGCTTCAAATATACTTGTATATGTTAAATTTAAAGTTTCATCATAACATAAATCTATAAGTGGTCTTAAAATATTGTGAGCTTCTTCTTTTTCACCATAATATAATCCAATTAGCTTTATTCCTCTTCCTTTTTTCTTTGAATTATAAATTGCCATCTTAAAATTAACCTTATTATCTAGATTTTTAAACATATCTTGATAAGTTTTTACTACAGTTACTTGCCTATCAGATTCCAAATTAAAATACTCAAGATCAATTAAAGTTACATTTTTAACTTTTTCTTTAAGCTTAAATGTCATAGAAACTACAACTCCAAAGTTTCCACCACCACATCCTTTGCTTGCCCAAAATAAGTCTTTATTTATATGTTCATTTGCAATAATTATGTCACCTTTATAATCTACAAACTCTACTTCGATTAAGCTATCACATGCTAGTCCTAAAAATCTGCTTGAATATCCCCAGCCTCCACCAAGTGTGAAACCTGCAACTCCTACTGTAGGGCATCCTCCACCTGGAAATGCATATCCTTTTGAACATAGGATTTTACATGCTTCTCTATTTGTTACTCCCCCCTCTAATGTTACCTTTTTATTTTCTTCATCTAAATCTATTTTTTTCATTTGGCTTACATCAAGTACAATCAAATCATTGCCTGTTGAATATCCCTCATAGTTATGAGCACCACTTCTTATTCTGAACTCAACTTTATTCTCTCTGCACCACTTTATATTTTTTGAAACTTCTTCTTTATTAAAACAATAAACAATTGCTTTTGGATAAGCATCAATTGCTCTATTCCATGACAATCTGCATTCTTCATAATCTATATTATCTTTTAAAATAATTTTTCCTTCTAATTGATTTAAATTTAAATTTATATTATCCATATTTTTCTCCATAATCTATATTTCAATATCACAGCTATTAATTTTCTCTTCTCTTATTCTATAATTAGAATCGCACTTTGGATTTTTACATACTCTTTCAATAACTATATATGCTCCATCATACTTACGTTCTCTCTCCAAAAGCACTCCGCACTTTGGACATTTATCTGGTAAACTACATCCACATACCATATTCATTCCTCCATATAAGTAAATATTGATTTACTTATACTATACACTTTTTCTACAATTTTTTTATAATAAACTGTCTTTTATAATTTCTTCTATAAAATTTCTTATTATTTCTACTTTTTCAATATCCTCAACAAGAAAATCTACACTTTCATAATCCAAATCAACTATCATAGTAAACTTTATGTCCTTATATATGTAATCTGATGCAGCAATATAAACCATATCTCTTGTTTCAATATATTTTACTTCTTTATTGTATTTAAGCTTTTCTAGAAAAAACTTATATTCACTATATTCTGCATTCATATCATTAAGCCATTTATATTGCTTACATGGTATAAATCTTTTTGAATCATCTTTATCTAGTTCTGTGAATCTTTCTTCCTTCATAGTTTTTACATCCTTTAATTTATAAATATTTTAATAATGGTATTATAATTTATTTTCAACGCTCCTAAAAGACTTTAATAAATTTTGAACATAGCTCTTTATTAATTATTCACTATAATTTACAACTTACTTCACTCATTTCTTATATAGATTATACAACATAAATTTGCTATTCTTAAATTTTTTAAGTATTTTACTTAACTCCATAAAACATTATTACTTTAATTTTACGCAGTTTAACTGTCATTATTTTGATTTTTCATACCATAAATGTTGTTTAAATAAAATAAACTATATTGAATAAATAAAAAATTTAATTCAATATAGCTTGGTCTAATTCAAAACTCTTCTTTTAAATATTCATAAAAATCTATTCTCAGTTTAAAGATATTTTATGTCCTTAGGATATTCTTTTTCTAATTCTAAATTTGTATTATTAATTATAGTATCTAAAAAAATCTGTTTATTTTCAATAGGTTTAAAAGAAAATATTGGAATCAATAAATCTTCATTATTAACTGTTCTTACAAGTATGTAATTATCTACTGAATGTATACTCTTAATAGAATTCCAATTATAAATTTTCACTACAAATTTAGTGTTAACTTTTAATCCTTCCTCTACAAAAGTTAATTTAGTTTGTTCAAATAAATTTTGATATTTATCAAAAGAATATATTTTAAAAAACTTTTTTCTAAGCTTATGCATAATAATCTTTTTTCTAAATAACATAATTATAAACGAAAATACTATATATATTACAATTGATAATGGGTCTTTAATAAGAGCAATTGCAACTAAAAAACCTAATAAAATAACTAAAATAATAAAAATAAAATTAGAAATCATCTGATATTTGAAAACTTTAGTTTCCTCAACATGTCCCATATGAAAATCTATTAATTCTTCCTTTGAAATAGTATAGTCTATCTCCGTCAAATAAACACCTTCTATCTTAAAAATTAATTAAATAATAAAAAAATCATAAATACAAATTTAGCAAAATATAACAATACCTTTTAAAAATTATATTACTTTTCAGATTAATATTCAATAAATAATATATATATTTCTATTTTTTTAAATTATTGCCTCAATAAAAATTAAATGGTATTATTTAGCATATGCTGTTTTAGGGAGGAATCTAATGAAAAGAATAAAATTAATAATACTTCCACTTATAATATGCGCATTTATAACTGGATGTAATAAAGCTCAAATTAATAATGAAGACAAGCAAACTAATAATAAATCTGCACAAACTTCGAAAGCAAATGATAATAAAGAAAATAAAAAAGAAACTGCAGATGTATCTCAAACAAATGAAAAAAGGAAACTAGTAATGAGTCTTTACAGACTTCAGATAAAGATAATAAAAAGTCTACAGAGACCAATAGCAAAAATGATAACTCAATAAATAATGAAATATTTTTTGGTGATTGGACCATCACTGGTACAGCAGCTTCTGGCCCTGTAACAATTTATAGTACTGAAGATATTAAAAAAATAATAGGTACAAAAATATATTATGGAGTTGATCCTTTTTTTAATAACATATTTTTCTCTCCTTTTTAATTCAATTATCTTTTACATTAGGGATTTTATTAATTAAAAGTCATATAATCTTTCAACTGTTACACTGTGCCTTTTTACCTAGGATTATTAAGTATTGTTAATGAATTCTTTTAACAATTTTATTATATTCCATTCAAAACATTGAAAAATGTTTAGTTCGTGTTATAAGATTGTTTAAAATTGGAAATAAAAATTTAAATAATAAAATACTGAAAATTTGATATAATCCAATTTTCAGTATTAAAAAATTGTTAATCCACATATAAAAAACTGAATTTATCAGTTTTTTATATGTGGATTTTTATTAATTATATTTTATATTTATAGATTGGTTTACTTATATATTACTTTACTCTCGAAACCAAATATTCATTTCTCTTTCTGCATTTTCTATACAATCTGAAGCATGAACACAGTTGATATTATTACTTATTGCATACTTCTTTCTTATTGTTCCTTCTTTTGCCTTAGATATATCAAAAGGTCCATTCAACGCTCTAACTCTTTCTATTGCATTTTCACCTTCAAGAATTAATGCCACAATTGTATCACTTGTTATATATTCAATTAATCTATCGTAATATTCTCTTCCTTCATGTTCTTCATAATGTGCTTTTGCAAGCTCTAATGTTGCATCTAACATTTTCATCTTTACTATTTTTAAATCATTTTCTTCATAAATTGATAATACCTTACCAACTAAATTTCTTTGTAATACGTCTGGTTTTAATAGGACTAAAGTTTGTTGTTTTTGCATGTTTCCTCCTGCTGCGCTTATTACTACTAATAATATTATAATTACTAAAATAACATGGTCATTATATATTAAAAGTTATAGCTTTAACAACTGCTTGGCTCTGATATAATCCTATTTTACAAGGTTATCATTTAGATTTATATTTTTATAATTCTAATTTATTTAATAAATCAATAAGAGAATACGTTACAAATCTTTAAATACATATCTCTTCTTTAATATAATCAATATTTAATTGAAGTTTTAATTGATAAAACTTCTGATTAATTACATAATCTTTTATAAAATATTTTCTTTTTCCATAAAAATATTTTACTACAAATCATAAGCTTTTAGAGTTTTGATTTATTTTTTTGTAATAAAAAGGAGCTTCGCACTAATTTTTAACGCGATAGCCCACTTTCTATTATTATGGTTTATGAGTTTATACTTTTTATTTACAGACTATTTTATATTAAAGTTACTTTTTATGGTTTAAATTTTCTATTTGTTTATTTATATAAATATTGTGTTAAATTTAATGCTTTATGCTATATTTATTTTTAAATTATTTAAAGATAAAACCATATAAACTTATTTAGCTTTAAATAATATTTTATTTTGAAATCTTATAGTTTATCTTTTTAAGCTTCCACCATTAGTAGCTATTACTTCTTTGTACCAATTAAAGCTCTTTTTCTTATATCTTTCAAGAGTACCTGATCCATCATCATTTCTATCTACATAAATGAATCCATATCTCTTTTTAAGTTCAGCAGTTGATGCACTAACTAAGTCAATACATCCCCATGTAGTGTATCCCATAAGTTCAACACCATCTTCAATTGCTTCATAAACTTGAACTAAGTGGTCATTTAAGTAATTTATTCTATAATCATCATTTACAGTTTTATTTCCATTTTCATCTGTAATTAATTCATCAACAGCACCTAATCCGTTTTCAACTATAAATAATGGTTTTTGATATCTGTCATATAATAAATTAAGAATATATCTTAAGCCTTCTGGATCAATTTGCCATCCCCAGTCTGATGCTTCTAAATAAGGATTTGGTACTCCTGCAATTAAGTTACCTTCACCAGCCTTATTCTTTTCTGGGTCAGCTGTTGCACATGAACTCATGTAGTAGCTGAATGAAATGAAATCTACTGTGTTCTTAAGTATTTCTGCATCACCTGGCTCCATTTTGATTTCTATATTGTTTTCCTTGAAGTATCTATTCATATATCTTGGATATTCTCCTCTTGCATGAATATCAGCAAAGAAAAGATTAGCTCTATCTTGTTCCATAGCCTTTAGTACATCACTCGGTCTTGGACTTAATGGATAGTTCGGTACACCAAGTATCATACATCCAATCTTAAATTCTGGGTTTATTTCATGACCTATTTTAACTGCTAATGCACTTGCTACTAATTCATTGTGCATAGCTTGATATAAGTCCTGCTTGCTTAACTTTTCTTTTGGTGTCCATACTCCTGCACTCATATATGGAAAGTGAAGTGCTGAATTTATTTCATTAAATGTAAGCCAGTATTTAACCTTATCTTTGTATCTTGTATAAATTGTTCTCACATAATTTTCAAAGAATCCAACAAGCTTTCTGTTAGTCCATCCATCATAATTCTTAGCAAGTGCTAAAGGTGTTTCATAGTGTGAAATTGTAACAAGTGGTTCAATTCCATACTTAGCTAATTCATCAAAAACATTATCATAAAATTGTAATCCTTTTTCATTTGGTTCTTTATCATCACCATTTGGGAATATTCTTGACCATGCAATAGATAATCTAAAAGTCTTAAAGCCCATTTCTGCAAATAACTTTATATCTTCTTTGTATCTGTGATAGAAGTCTATTCCTATAAGCTTCATATTATCTTCTGTTGGTTCATCTGTTAATGGTGCTTTTATACCATGTGGCATAATATCTTGAATTGATAATCCCTTACCATCTTCGTTATATGCTCCTTCGAATTGGTTTGCAGCTGTCGCTCCACCCCATAAAAATCCTTCTGGAAATTTAATTGCCATAATTACTCCTCCTAATTTAAGATTATATCTTCACAGCGCTGATCATAAAGTATGTATAATCGTAATAGTTTTATATAAAATTTATAAAAAAATACCTAAGAAATATAGAAAAATAATTTCTAAATCTCTTAGGTATAGCCTGCTTTACCAGTAACAATCCTGTTTTATAAATCTATGATAAGGATATCATATTTTTTTGATAGTGTCAATAATCAACACTTATATTTTAATATCTTAGTTATTATTTATCCTAAGTATACCATCTTATTTAACTGTTATAATAACGCGTTGATAATGTTTTAAGTTTATTTTTCCATTATCTTTTGCTTCAACAACAATATGAATAGTGTCACCAGATTTCGCATCTTCTGGAACTGTGAAAGTAACCTTATTAGTGTCACTTCCTTCTAATTTAATGCTATCTACAACTTCATTTTCTGTAAGTTTACGAGTAGTATCTAGTAAGAGATCTCCAGCATAAGTATCTTCTGTATCATTCTTTTGACCTTTGTAATCTTCATAAGTATCAGCTTCAGCATAACGCCACCATTTATAAGTTATTTCATCACCATCTGGATCTTTGGCATCAGCAGTTAATGTTATCTTTTCTCCTGCTTTCGCAGTTAAATCAATTCCTTCTTTAACTTTAACTGTTGGAGCATGGTTAGCTTCTTCATAAGTTTTAGCAACACACCAATCTGCTCTTGCAGCAAAATCATTTTGAATATCATCAAACCATCTTGTTAAAGAATATGATGCTTCATATTGATTTGTATATGGATTGTAATCTAGTTCAGTATTTTTCCATAAGTTATCATTAACAACTCCAAAACGAGATCCCCAACCTCCATAAGTTGGATCTTCCATACTTCTTAAACCGTTATCAATTAAGTATAAAAATGATGGAGAATCTCCCTCTGATATAAAGTCATATCTATTATACTCTGAGTTATTTTTAAGATATTCTTCAGTTCCTCTTTGTTCTTCTTCAAGTTCACCTTCTATATAATTTCCATCACCCATTAAAGCATATTTTTCAAGTAATGGTCCATGATTTGCTTTAATATTTTCATACATCCAGTCACCTTGTAATAAAGAGTTCACTTCGTCATTATGATATTTCCAAGCATATGCAAAGTGCCAGAAGTTACTTCTATCATTTATAATTCTAATACTTGGCCAATTTTTCGCTATATATTCACCATAGCTGTCATCTTGGTCTAAAATTATATAAAGTACAACCTTTTCATTAATCTTCTTTTGAATTTCTTCCCACTTATCTGTATCCTTGTACTCTTCTTCTATAGACTTTAAAGCACGAGCTGTAGTATTAGTTCCACCCCATGTTTGGACATACAGTTCTCTATCATCATCATCTAAGAAAAGTTCTTTTAGGTACTCAGAACCTTCTGTGACTTCATCCATTTCTCCAGCATCTGAGATATTACCAATCTTAGTTATGTTTCTAACATGTTCTGGTTCTGGATAGCCTTCTGCATGTACTGATAAGTTAGGATATACTTCTTCATATGCATCAATAAATTCGTCTACCCACTTAGTTCCAGTCCATCTAAATGGTTCAATCCCTTTTTCTTCATCTCCTGCATAGTGATACATGGAGCTTGTCACAACTATTCCTGCAAGATCAACTTCATTTGCATAAAGCATAAATCTTATTACTGAGTTCATATCATCAACTTCACCATCTGTTGTAATAACAGTACGAGCCTTTGTCTTTTGTATTGTTGATGAAACATTTTGACCTTCTACTTTGTTATTAGTTTCAGGCGCTTTGGCATTATTACATCCTGCAAACATACCAACACATAAAACTGATGCTACAAGCATAGAAAGTAAAGAACATTTTTTCTTTTTCATTTTACTACTCCCCTTATTTTAATATTTTCTTTTGTTAATTTATATTTAATTTATAGAATTCTCCTAGCTGATATCTATATATCAGCTAGAATTCATCATATTATAAATATCAAATTTTAGTGAAATTAATTATCTAGTAGCTTTAAGCAATTCTTCTTTTTCTTTAACATCTCTATCTATAAATGATAAAACATCTTTATAATCATGTGCATTAGTTACAAGAACTGGCGTTATTGTATCATATCCAGCTTTTTTAATAGCTTCTATATCAAACTCTACTAATAAATCACCTTTTTTAACTTTATCTCCTGCTTTTATATGAGCTGTAAAGTGTTCCCCACCAAGCTTAACGGTATCAAGTCCTATATGGATTAATACTTCAACTCCATCATCACTTGTGATTCCAATTGCATGCTTTGTTTCAAATAATGCTGAAACTACTCCATCAACAGGTGCAACTGCTCTTCCTACTGCTGGTATTATTGCAGCACCTTTTCCCATTATTTCTTCTGAAAAAGTAGCATCATCAACTTGCTTTAGTGAAACTGCCTTACCTTCAATCGGAGCACATACTACAGATTCAACTGTTATTTCATTATTATTTTCTATGCTTTCTTCTAAAGTATTATCTTCATTAACTTCTTCCACTATTTCATCTTCTTCGTTTTTAGGATCATCAAAACCTAATATCCATGTTCCTACAAAAGCTATAGCAACTGATATTCCTGCTGTTATTAATGCATTTCTCATATTGCTACCGCCTTCTGGTGAAATAAATTGTACCATTGCTAACGCTGATGGTGTTGCAAATACATAACATTTTAATGCTGTTAATCCTGCGTAAAATCCTCCAACTAACCCTGCAAACATACAAGCATATAAAGGTTTTTTATATTTTAAAGTAACACCATACATTGCTGGTTCAGTAACACCTGCAAGAAATGCTGATATTGCTGATGAGAAAGATAATTGTTTTAAATCTTTATTTTTTGATTTTAAACCTACAGCTACACATGAAGCTCCTTGAGCTAAGTTTGAAGATAACATTGCAACTAATAATAAAGTATCAAAGCCTGGAGTAGTATTTATATTAATTAATGCTATAGGCACAAATGCCCAGTGCATACCTGTCATAACTAATAAAGGCATAAGTGCAGCCATTAATGCTAGTGCAAGCCATGAAGCTTTGTCGTATATAGCATATAATACTGATGATAATATATTACCTCCAAAATATCCTAAAGGACCTACTAAAACAAGTGCTATAGGAAGTGCAATAATTAAAATAAGTAATGGTTTTAAAAAGTTCTTTGTTACAGCTGGTGTTATTTTATCAGCAAATTGTTCTATATATTTCATAATCCATGCCATTATGATTACTGGAATTACCGCATATGTATAACTTGCAGCAGCTACTGGAAGTCCAAATAATGATATTTTTTCACCACTGGCTACTAATCCTGTAAAATCCGGATATAACATAACACCTATAACTGCAGCTAATGTATAGGGATTAATGTTAAATTTCTTAGCTGAAGATATAACTAACAAAAATGGTAAGAAGTAAAATGTTGCATCTCCTAAAGAATACAGCATCTTATATGTTTGACTTGTATCTGATAATAATCCTATTGTCGTAAGTATTACAAGTAAAACCTTAACCATACCCGCTCCAACTAAAGCTGGCATAGTTCCTGACATACATCCTGATACTACATCTAAAACTGTTGTAACAATTCCTTTCTTTTCTTTTGTTCCTTCACTGCTACTGCTTGAATCACTGAAATTTCCAAGTTTTAATATTTCCTTATAACAAGTTCCTACATTGTTTCCTATTATGACTTGATATTGGCCGCCTTTTTTCATGACACCCATAACACCTTTTATTTTTTTAACTTTTTCATCATCAACAATGCTTTCATCTTTTAATACGAATCTAAGTCTAGTCATACAGTGCATAACACTATTAACATTCTTTTCTCCGCCTAATTCTTCTATTATTCTTTTTGCTACTACTGAGTAGTCCATAATACAATCCTCCAATTAAAATAAATTTTAAATTTGATTTTAATGAAGTAAAGCCCATAACCCAGATCTATATTTTATTTAACCAACTTTATATTTTGTAATTACTTTTTATATAAACCTGCTTATGGTAACATTCTTGCATTTAATTAAATATTATTGCGAGCTTTAGGCTATTTAAAGCTACATAAAATTTTATAAAAAATACCTAAGGAACATAGACTGAGCGCTCAAAAATCTATGTTTCTTAGGTATAGCCTGCATTACCAGTAACAATCCTAAACTTATTTAGTTTATTTTTGTTATTCTATTTATATGTACAGCAAGGTACATCTTTTCATCTTCTGTAAGCTTATGATCATATTCTTTTTCAATATATTTTTCTATTTTTTCAACACAATCATATGCCATTTTATATTTTACCTTCATTATTTCACAAAGATTAGTATCTTCATCTTCTATTTCCTTTCCACTAAACATTCTTTGTGCAAAAAACTTTAGATGTGTTATAAATCTTTCATAATGAAGTGAATATTCATCTAATTCTAAGTTATAATGATATTTTACTATATTTAAAGTATTTTGTATTATCTTAGTTATGTCTAAAGTTTCATCCATATTACTAGAATTAAGCTCTGCATTAACTATATGTAATGCAATTGATGCAGCTTCATCTTCTGGAAGTTCAACATTAAGCTTTTTCTTAATTATCTGTAATGCTTCTTTACCTATTAAAAATTCATGATTATAAAATCTTTTAATTTCCCAAATAAGAGCATTTTTAAAATTTAGACCTTGCTTTTCTCTCTCTACTGCAAAATTTATATGGTCTGTTAATGAAATATAAATATTTTCATTAAGCTTTTTACCAAGTGAATATTTTGCATAAGAGATTATTTCATTACATACCTGAATGACTTCTAATGGAATTTCTGATAATAAACTCACTAATTTGTTAGTACTATTTGCATCTTCTAAATAATAAACCTTTTCAATTTTATCAGAGTCTATTTCTTCTCCAATTTTCTTTTTGAATCCTAGACCACATCCCATAACAAGGACTTCTTTATCATTTTTGTCAAATGCACGAATTAAATTGTTGTTTATTACCTTGTCTATTTTCATAAGCTATTCTCCCCTAAAATTTCACCTTTTGAATCTCTATATTGTGGTATAAAAAAAGACCACACCACAAAATAATATAATATTTTTTACAAAATACTAAAAATAAAGCGGTAAAGCCTGCATAACCAGTAACAATCCTTTAATATTAATTTCATGATAAGGATATCATAAAAACTTTTTCATGTCAATATATAATCTTTTTATATTTTATCTTTTAATCTAAGAATATGATAATATGCAAACTTACTACATATTTTATCTTTACAATTTAATTCTATATAACACGCTAAAATGATACAATACTTAAGAAACTATAATAAACTGAATAAAAAATAAAGCCGAATAGAAAACTATTTAGCCTTATTTTTTATTATATGGTCTTTTATATAAATTGGTTTATGGAAAGCAAGTTAAATTGTTTTATCTATTTGATAAATAAAGCATCAACTCATCTCTTGATATTCTTTTTGGCTCTTTGAATTGATTCAAAATTAATGCTTTATAATAAACTTTAGCAACTTTTTCTACATCTATTACTTTAGACAATATATCTTCTGTACTTGAGCTTATAACAATAGCTCCATTACTTTCTAATAAACAAGCATCACTTCTACTTAACTTTTCTATTAAATCAGTTATACATTCATCAGATTTTCTTTCTTCATATTTTGCTAAATAGATATACCCTCCATAGCTTGCTGAATCATATGATATTGGTGGAATCACTTTATTTGCTATTGAAAATGTTGTTGCATAAGTTGAATTTATATGCATAAAAGTACGTATATCTTTTCTAGCGCTATATACTTCTAGATGCATTTTCAAGTCAGAACTAGGGTTTATTCCATCAAGCGGCTCAATTTTTTCTCCTTTTAAATCAACAATACAAATATTTGTTGTTTTTAAGTTCTCTATTTTTATTTTTGCAGGTGTTATCACTATATATCCTGATGTCTTATCTTTGATACTGAAACTTCCACACTTTTCTAAACCCAAATTATTCTTTTCTGCATCTTGTGCAATTTTTATAAGTTTAATTTTTAAATTTTCTAGCATACTACATCATCTCCTTATAAATTTAGGCTACTTTCTTAATCCCATTAATTTATCTAAAAATATTTTTTCTTCCATTACTTTGAGATTTTTATCTATTATTGGTTTAAATTCCATATTACTTAAAATATCTTTTTCAAGGTTAATTCCTGGTGCTATTTCTGTTAAATGAAGACCATCTTCTTTTAATTCAAAAACTGCTCGTTCTGTTATATACATTACTGGCTGCTTAAGCTTTCTTGCTCTATTCCCACTAAAAGTAATCTGCTGAACGGAATCTAAAAACTTCTTATTAGTTCCTTCATTTATAATCTTCACTTTTCCATTTTCAATTTCTATCTGAAGTCCTTTGACTGTGAATGTTCCACAAAAGACTACTTTCTTTGCATTTTGAGTAATATTAATAAATCCACCACACCCCGGAAGCTTTGGTCCAAATTTGCTTACGTTTACATTCCCCTCTTTATCACATTCTGCAAGTCCTAAGAAAGCTATATCAAGTCCACCTCCATTATAAAAATCAAATTGTGTTGCTTGAGCAAACATGCATTCAGGATTAATTGATGCTCCGAACCTGTCTCCACCTTGTGGAATTCCTCCTATTAACCCTGGCTCCACTGTTAAAGAGAAAAGATTTTCAATTTCTTCTTCATTTGCAACGCTTGAAACCGCTTCAGGCATTCCTATTCCTATATTTACCACTTGTCCTTCTGATAATTCCATAGCTGCTCTTCTTCCAATAATCTTTCTTTCATTTAAATTTAATGGTTGAAGTGCATCTACCACCATATTAGCTTCACCAGTCAATGAAGGATCATAATCTTGACCTAAAACTTGAGCCTGATCTTCTTTTTCTGCCTCAACTATATAATCAACATAAATTGACGGAATTTTAACAATTTTAGGATCAATAGTGCCTTCTTTAACCACCTTTTCTACCTGTACTATTACTGTTCCACCACAATTTTTAACTGCTTGCGCTATGCATGTGGCTTCGGAGTACGTAGCCTCATGCTCCATACTTATATTTCCTTTTTCATCTGCATATGTCCCTCTAATAAAAGCTATATTAATATCAGGACATTTATAAATCAAGTTTTCTTCACCTAATATATCTATTACTTCAACTATATCCTCTTTAGTTCTTGAATTTGCTTTTCCACCATCTATTCTTGGATCTACAAATGTGTCTAATCCAACCTTTTCTATAGTCCCTGTTCTTTTTCCAGCCTTATCTCTAAACATATGACATACAACTCCTTGAGGCAAGTTATATGCAATTGTTTTATTATCACTAATTAATTTTCCAATCTTAGGTGCTAAGCCAAAGTGACCTCCTATTATTTTACCAACTAAGCCTTCATGAGCTAAATGGTTTAATCCTCTATCCTTTCTATCTCCTGATGCTGCTGCAAACATTAAAGTTAAATTTTTAGGACTTTTTTCTTCTAAAAATCTTTCTTCAAGCCCTTTCATCAATGCTTCTGGAACTCCTAAAAAGGCAAAACCAGATGTTGCTAAAACATCATTATCTTTCACTAATCTTACTGCATCCTTAAAATTAATTACTTTTGTCATTGTCTTTTCCCCCTCAAATTCTCATTTCTTTTTTCAATCCATCACACATTATTAAATGAATTATTTAAGCCGTAATTATTGATATTTTTTTAACAAATATTGCAACAAAAAAAAGTTATAACACCTCCTTAACTGAAGTACTATAACTCTATATCTCTTAGTCTCCTAAATTTAACTTTTTATTTAATTATTCATTCACTTTATTATACTTATTTTTTTAGATAATAGATTTTATCTTTAATATAATTATATCATGGCATAAATAATATAACAAGAATTATATTCAGATTCTTCTGAATATTTTAATTATTTAGGACAAAAATATTCTCCAAAAATTTATCATCTGATAATACAAAAAGAATGTAGAATAATTTGCTTTATATAAATCATCCTACATTCTCCCTAAAATTTATTTTTATATTATCAGCTATATCTATTACTAATTTAGATTAATATTTATAAATTGGTTTCCTTTATTTTTTTGTTATTAAAACCAAATATTTATTTTTATTATAGTTCTTCTCCATTTGATGATATAACTTTCTTATACCAATTAAATGATTTTTTTCTGCTACGATTTAATGTTCCATTTCCTTCATTATCTTTGTCTACATAAATGAATCCATATCTCTTTTTCATTTCACCAGTAGTAAAAGATACACAATCTATACATCCCCATGGTGTATATCCCATAAGTTCAACACCATCAAGCTCTACAGCTTTTTTCATTTCTATTATGTGTGATTTTAAGTATTCAATTCTATAGTCATCTTGTACTACTCCATTTTCATCTAGCTGATCAATTGCACCAAATCCATTTTCAACTATAAATAAAGGTTTCTTATATCTTTCATATAAGTTATTTAATCCATATCTTAAACCTACTGGATCAATTTGCCATCCCCAATCTGATGCTTTAACATATGGATTAGGAACGCTTCCTGGGAATCCATCAAGACCTGAACCTTCTACAACATTATCAGCCTTAACTGCATTAGACATATAATAGCTTAATCCTATGTAATCAACTATACCTTCTTTTAATATAGATTCATCTTCTGGCTCCATATGAATGTTATATCCTTTTCTCTCCCATTCACATCTTGCATATGAAGGATATTCTCCTCTTGCATGAACATCTGCAAATAAGTGTCTATCATGCATTGCTTCTGCAGCATACATAATGTCTTCTGGATTACATGAATATGGATATATTGGAACATATGCAATCATACATCCTATTTTAAAATCTGGATTTATTTCATGACCAAGCTTAACAACCTTAGCACTAGCTACTAATTCATGATGAACTACTTGATACATAGTTTCTTCTGGATTTTCTTCCTTATTGAATATAACTCCTGAGCAAGTATATCCAAATAAATGATACTTGTAGTTCTTTTGATTGTTTATTTCATTAAAAGTCATCCAATACTTAACTTTATCTTTATATCTCTTCATTACTGTTTCTGCATATTTAACAAAGAAGTCTATTACTTTTCTACTTTTCCATCCACCATAATTCTTAACTAAGTTATATGGCATTTCAAAGTGAGATAATGTTATGACTGGCTCTATATTATTTTTTAATAGCTCATCAAACATATCATCATAGAATTTTAATCCATCTTCATTTGGCTGTGCATCATCACCATTTGGGAAAATTCTAGTCCATGCAATAGATGTTCTGAAACATTTAAATCCCATTTCTGCAAATAAAGCTATATCTTCTTTATAGTGAGAATAGAAATCTATTGCTTCATGATTTGGATAATTATATCCTTCTAAAACTCCATCTGTAATTACACGATCTACTCCATGTGCACCAGCTGTTAATACATCTGCGATACTAACACCTTTTCCACCTTTATTCCATCCACCTTCAACTTGGTGGGCAGCTACTGCGCCCCCCCATAGAAAGTCTTTTGAAAATCCTTTAGTCATATTTTTACCTCCTAGTTACTTAACTACTGTTATTGCAACTTCATCTATTGCTTCTAATTCTGATTTATCTGTTTTTAATATGTCTAAATAGTCATCCATATTTGTAACCATTACTGGTGTAGTCACATCATATCCTTGTTCTTTTATAAACGGAATATCAAATTCAACAAGTAATTGTCCTTTTTTCACCATATCACCTTGTGCAATATGTGAAGTAAAGCCTTTTCCTTCTAATTTAACTGTATCTATACCTATATGAATTAAAACTTCAATTCCACTTTCTGATTTAAGTCCAATAGCATGTTTTGTAGCAAATAGTGCTTCAACAGTTCCATCAAATGGAGCATAAACCTTGCCCTCTGAAGGAATGATTGCTAATCCTTTTCCAAGCATTTCTGATGCAAATGCAGCATCTTTAACTTCTGCTAATGGTATTGCATTTCCTTTAATAGGACTTACTATATATTCTTTTACTAATTGTCCTTTATTATCTGAATTTATACTTTTTGTTAATTCAGTATTTTCTATTTCTTCTTCAATATTTTCTTCTTCGTCTTCAAAACCTACTATGTAAGTTAATAATGCACCTAAAACAAATGCTATTACTATTGATAATAATAACCCTAAAAATTGAGTCATATATCCTGCCTTAAAATATGCTGGTAATGTTGCTATACCTGGAATATTGTATCCCCAAGATAGTGCTCTAAATCCACCTGCAACAGCTCCACCTACTGCTCCTGCTATACAACCACAAATTAATGGCTTTTTAAGTCTTAATGTAACACCATAAGTAGCTGGTTCTGTAATACCAAATATTGCTGTAATACCTGCTGATAATGATACATTTTTAAGCTCTTTATTTTTTGATTTTAGGAATACTCCAAATGTTGCTCCTGCTTGAGAGAAAACTGCTGAAGCTTGAAGAGCTGTAAATGTATCATATCCAAGTGCTGCATAATTTCCAACTGTAACAGGAGTTATTCCCCAGTGAACTCCAAATACAACTAGTATTTGCCATAATCCACCTACAACTGCCCCTGCAACTATAGGACTTAAGTTATATAAGAAATTATAAACACCACCAATTGCTCCACCTATAGTATTTCCAACTGGTCCAAATACTAATAATGTTAATGGAACTATAATAACTAAACAAAACATTGGTGTTAATAAGTTTTTAACTACTGAAGGTAATACTTTTTCAAAAAATCTTTGCACATATGATAATATCCATACAGATAAAATTATTGGAATAACAGATGATGTATAACTTAACATTTGTACTGGTAAACCTAAAAATTCTAAGCTATAAGATGTAACTGGTATACCTAAAACATCTGTCATGAATTTAACCATATCAGGATTATTCATTGCAGATTCCATAAGGGCTTTTATTGCTGGATCTGCTGAATTTAATGTAGCAACTGTTCTTGCTGTCATCATATTAATAAAATCTGGATTAACTAATGCACATGCCGCTATAACTGATACATAAGTATTAGCTTTAAATTTTTTAGATGCTGTAATAGCTATTAATACTGGTAAGAATGTAAAACCAGTCCATGATACAAAGTTTAATATTCTATATGTACCACCTGCTGTTGATAAAACTCCCATTGCAGTAAGTACTGATAATACCCCTTGAAGTATACCACATGCAGCTAATGCATATAAAAATGGTGCAAATATACTTGAAATAATATCAACTATTCTACTCATTATTCCAATCTTTTGAGTTTCACCAGAATCTTCTCTTGGCTTTCCTTCTAAATCAAGTATTTGAGACATTTCATTATAAACATCTTTAACATGATTTCCTATTACAACTTGGAATTGCCCTCCAGCTTCTACTACTGTAATTACCCCAATGATTTTTTCGACTTTAGACTTATTAGCCTTTGAAGTATCTTTTAATTTTAATCTAAGCCTTGTGGCACAGTGAGTAGCACTTGCTATATTTTCGTCTCCACCGACTTCTCTTATTATATCTTTTGCAATCTGATTATAATCTCTTGCCATGATATTCTCTCCTTTTCTTTCTATAATGTGTATTATGTATTAAGTGAAACTTGATTCAGATTGGGTTTGTTACCCATCTGAGTCTTAGTTTAACTTATACCCTCAAGGGATACCTAGTCTATGGTGTGTCCACTGTTATCTTCCTCTTTAATAGAAGATTTGATTGTTACAGTGGCTAGGCATCAGATAAATAAAATAGACCTAAACTTTTATTTTACTAAAAGTTTAGGTCTAGCCTTATTTCAAAAGTAACCATCCTATTTTTTTATAAATTCACTAAGATTCTGGTTCACAAATTCTTTTAATGTGTACAGTCAAATAAACAAGTTCTTCTTCTGATATACTCTTTTTATAATCTCGTTCAATAAAATCAGCTATTTTCCTAGCACATTCAAATGCTTGTGGGTACTGACTTTTAATAATATTATATATAGAATCACTCTTATTTCCCAAGTCATTTTTATTTAATACTTTTTGAGCAAAATATTTTAAATGAGTGATAAATCTTGTATAATACACAGAACTTTCATCTAAATCAATGTGATAATAATACTTAATCAACTTTAATATTGATTGAATTAATTTTGTAATCTCCATTGTACTATTCATATTAGAATCAAGTTGAGCATTAACAATATGTAAACCAATGAATCCTGCTTCATCTTCTGGTAATTCAACACCAAGCTTCTCCCAAATTAACATGATTGCATCTTGACCTATGTTAAATTCTTCTGGGTAAAATTTCTTAATCTCCCAAAGAAGTGCATTACTTAACATATGACCTTGCTCAAATCTTTTAATTGCAAAACTAATATGATCTGTTAATGTTATATAAATGTTATCATTTAGTTCTTTATTTAATGTTTCTTTTGCCTTTTTTATTATGGCATTTGATAAGTTAATATGTTCAATCGGGATATCTGCTAATATATTCTCTAGTTTATTAGCTGTATGTTTATTATTGATAGAAAATTCTTTTTCTACTTTACTTTCATCAATATCATCGCCTTTTCTTTTTTTAAAAGCAATACCATTTCCCATTAACACAAGCTCTTCATTATTATCATTTATAACACATACTACATTATTATTAATTACTCTACTAATTTTCATGTAAATCTCTCCATATAGTGATATAAATTCTTTCATTAAAAAAAACTAAACCTCAATTAATATATACTATATACTAATAAAGTTTAGGTCTTGCCTGCTCTAAGCAGTAACAATCCATTTCTATTTATTTATGTAAGCATTTACTTTGCATATGTATGTTAACATATACATACACTATGCGTCAATAGTTTTTTATCACAACGCATTTACTTCCATATTATAATATTTTAAATTCTATTTGTAAACAAGAAAATGCCAGATAGTTTTTTATATGTAGAATTTATTTAATCTATAGTAAAATACTCTCCTCATAATTATGTATTAAAAATTTCCTTCTTAGTAATAAGACTTAATTCTTATTTTATATATTCTTTCAAAATTAATAAAAAGTCCAGTTACATTATTTCTTGTACAGAAAAATCAGTTGAAGTACTTAAATCCACTCCAACTGATTAAAAAAAATAACTATTATTAAATTTTTATCAATACCTGTCCTGTATATATACTAGTATGTGACTTCACTTAAACTATAATTTTCTGGAACCTCTGTTGACTTACCTCCCTCAATAGGCACTCCTTCAAATCCAAATGATACACTATTTTCTGCTTTAATATTAGCATTATGTGATTTACCTTTAATTACATAATGATCTCCTTTATGGCTTACTATTTCTGCATTCCATATAGATTCAATTGTATCTTTATAATCAAATTCAATAACCCAATTTTCTATTGGTGTATTACCGTTGTTATTAATTACAAGCTCACCATTAAATCCATTATCCCATTCAGAACTTTTAGAGAAATCAACTTTATATTGATCATCTTCTACTCTTTGTTCAGATGATACAATACTATATTTTGTAATTTCAGGAGCTTTTTCTCCTTCATATGAAGCTATAAAACCAAATTCAACAGCTGCACCTGTGGTAATATCTTGTGGCCATCCAGAATTTTTTATTATATAACTATTTCCATCATGAGAAGCTATTGAAGCATTCCATATTTGAGTTATTTCTCCATCAAAATCAGCTTTCAATGCCCAATTGCTAATTGTTTTATCACTTGTATTAGTTAATTTTACAGTTGACTTAACGTAATTTTCCCATGCCTCATCTACTTTATAATTAAATGAAATTCCATTACCTTCACTTGGATTTGATGGTTCTTCTGGCTTTGATGACACTTCTTCATTATAAAGTGCTTCTACTTGTTGATCTGTTAATGCAGTATCATAGACAGATACATTATCAAATTTTGCAGAAGATATATCTGCATCTCCCCAAATGTTACCACTTCCAACTCTAACATCAGTCATATTTGAAAGAAAATCATCTGCAAAACATGCTGTTAAATTACCTTTAGCACTTCCAACTTCATCTCCATCTACATATACAGCAATTCCTTCTGAATTTACTGTATATGTTACATATTGCCATGTATTTGCTTTTAATGGCTTACTAATTTCTGTTGCGTCAGCCCATGCTCCATTGGAATTAATTCTAGAGAATAAATTAGCACTAATTCTTGTGACAGGATATTTATCTTGTCCACCACCATTTCCTTCAAACAATGCACTATGCTCAAAGTAATTTGGATCTGTAGTATCTACATTTACCCACATTCCTATTGTATAACCTTTATTGATAATTCCACTAAATGTATCACTTGGTAAGGCTAAATAATTTTCTTTTATAGCGCCCTTTTCATTTGATATACTTAGTACCTTCCCTCTATTTTTATCATCTAAAATTGATGCTGAACCTACTAGAATTGTACTTCCATCTTTAATTCCACTATTTAAAACTTCATTTGATTCATTTAATGTATCAAAATCATATTTATATGTTGGCTCTAAATCAATCTTTTCTAATTTACCTTTAACAACAACATTAAATGTTTTATTATAAACTGATTCACCTTTAGATATTTTCGCTGTAAGTGTGATAATCTCGTCATTTGCAGTACGACTTATTACTCCTTCACTATCAAGCACACTAGGATTACTTGAATACCATGAAATTGTTGTATTATATGCGCCTACTGTAGGCAATGTTATATCTGATTTTGTACTGCTTGGAATTTTCGCCTCTAAATCATTTCCTGCATACTGTACTGCTTCACTATCTTTTAATTCAAGCTTACTTCCCCAAATGCATTCATTATTACTACCAAGAGCAGTAAATGTCATTACTTTAGACACATATTTAGACTCATCTTGTTGTTTAAAGAATACTCCTTTATAAGTCACTCCATCTATAGTAACATTCATGAAATATGAATCATCTTTCATGCTCCAAGTACCACTTACATCACCAGATACTGTATAATCTTCCTTTAGCTCTACATTTAATGTATCTATCATTGCAGAACTGTTAGAATTACCATGATTAATAAATTGGTAGTATCCAACAACTTCATCCTTTGAATAACCATCTTCAGAAATTTTATCACCACTATATTCATAAGGTGCTACTACTGGCCATCCCTCTTCATTTATAAACATTTGATGAACTCTAACTTGATGTTCTTCTGTACCATTATTAAATCTTGTATGATAAACTAGATACATTTGTCCATCTGAATCAATAAATGATGAATTGTGTCCAGCCGCTTTATATCCAACATCTAAACAATCAAATTTATAATTGCCAATAAGTTTAATTCCAGAATAAGCATTATCTACATTTCCAGGTAATACAGCATTATTTCCAGCCGCATCCAAATAAGGACCCTCTGAACTTTTTGATCTAAATAATCTTATGTTGTAACCACCCTTTGCAGCTAATCCAGCATAAGATACATATAAATAGTAATACCCTGTTTCTTTATCATAAACAACTTTTGCACCTTCACCTGATTTTGTATATCCCCCAGATATTCTAGTTCCAAAATATCTATCAGTAATATTACCACTATCACTATTTTCATCTTTTCCTGGATATATTACTTTACCAGTGCTTTTATCAACTTTTAATATATACACGCCACCCGACCAAGAGCCATAAGTCATCCAGAGTGTACCTTCTGAATCATAAAATAATTCTGGATCTATGGCATTTGGAGAATAGCTTGTATTATAAGCCCCATTACTTGTAAACCATTTTGAATTTGATCCTGTTAATGTACCGTTATCAATAAGTTCTTTAATATTTGTATTCAAATAATTAGTATTTATTTTACTTCCAGTATCATAAGAATCTCCAGTAGTGAAGCCCGAATACATAATTGTATCAACATAAGTATATGGACCTTCTATATTTTGAGATACAGCGTAACCTATAGCAGATCTCTTATAAGTAGATGATGTGCAATAATATATCATATATGCACCTTTTGTTCCGTTATCGTTTACATAGTCTGCATTCCAAAATACATTTGGTGCCCATACAGAAAATCCACCTTTACTATCTGAATCATTTTCACCAGCCCACGCAAAAGATCCCGCTAAATTTTTTGACAAATCCCCAAATAAAACATTATTGGGAGTAGTATAGTTATTAGTAAATTTAGTCCAATTTTGTAGATCTGTAGACTTTGCTGCTTCTATATGAGAACCGAATACATAATAAGTATCACCGTCTTTTACAATAGAAGGATCATGAACAGATGTACGCTCTTTAACTTTTACTTGTGCTTGATTTTCACTATTTGTAATTGCTTGTACATTTTGATTCATATCTTGTGCAAATACATTAGTTGGTCCAATTAAAGATGTAATTATAGATCCAGCCATTACACATGATGTCAGTTTTTTAAATCTTTTTTTAATCATTAAAACACCCTCACTTTTCCCTTATTTTTTAGCCTTGAGTTTAAATTAATTATTTTATAAAAGAGTAAAATATTTTAATCTTTTATAATTCAAATTATATTATTTTATGGAAATAATATCAATAATTATCTTCCGACTTAATATGACTTACTTATACATTCATAACCTTTATATCATGATATACTAAGTATTTTAGGGGGTATTATTTTGTACTTTTTGTCTAAATAATTCTAATGTAAATCATAATAGCTATAATGTATTACATATTAATTTAGAATTAATTCTTGTATTAATTAGATTTATTTTAAACAAATCTATAATTTATTTATATATAACTTGACTTGTGCATTAATTTAAGAAAATTTACCATTGGATTTTTATTGACATTTTACCAGTATAATTTTAAATAAAAAAGTAGCATATAAACCTCAAACATGCTA
>ERZ810019.94-NODE-94-length-29876-cov-6.7874_pt1 | contig 29876 bp, 30 predicted proteins | sample MGYA00520494_ERZ810019 | MGnify/ENA primary metagenome ERZ810019 (study PRJEB31588, sample SAMN03398862) | human gut metagenome | study: EMG produced TPA metagenomics assembly of the PRJNA231909 data set (A prospective, longitudinal analysis of the... | reverse complement strand
CGACGCTCTTCCGATCTTGTATAAGTGAGCTCGTCTGTAAGCAAACCTTAATTATTACTTTATCTAATCCCTTTTATAAAAGAGCTATGTTTTTATAGACACAAATAATATTTTTATATATACTTAACTAGTTATTTAATATATTGATATAAAAATAATATTGGTTAAAATTATCAAACAAAAATTGATATTTTTATTAAAAAGGAAGTTAGGTGAAATTCCTACACAGTGCCGCTACTGTAATTAGGGAATGCTGATTCAAAATACACCATTGAACATAACCATGTTTGAGAAGGAGAATCAGTGTACTGATCTATAAGTCAGGAGACTTGCCATTATTATAATATCGATACTCTTCGGTAAAAGAGTGATATTAATAAAAATTAAATATCAAATGATGACTAAGAGTATCCTTCTATCTTTATATTGAAACAAATAAATATCAAATGATAAAAGGAGACAACATGAAAAAACAAAAAAAATTAATAACAATTCTATTAAGCATGATCATTTTATTAGGTCTTGTTTCTTGTGGTCTAAACAATAAAAACATACAAGACAATTCTTCAATCTCACAATCTGAGCTAAATACTGATTCACACTATCCTGTAACTATAACAACATATAACTATGCAAAGGAGCCTATTGAAATAACTTTTAATAAGGCACCTGAAAAAGTCGTAGCTATTTATCAAAATTCTATTGAAACAATGCTTGCATTAGGACTTGAAGATAAAATGGTTGCTGCTGCAGGTCTTGACCATGACGTAAAAGATGAATATAAGGATAGTTTCAGTAAAGTAAATTATTTAGCAGAATTTACTCCTGATAAAGAAACTATAGTAATGGAAAAACCTGATTTTATATTAGGATGGTATTCTTTATTTGATGACAAAAGATTAGGTAATGTTGACTACTGGATTAACAATGGAACAAACACTTATATCTCATTAAATAGTGGAATATCTGAAGAAAGAACCATTCAAAATGAAATTACAGACATATTAAATATAGGTAAAATCTTCAATGTTGAAGATAAGGCTAAGGCTTTAGTAGATAATATTACTTCAAAAGTTGAAGAAGTTACTTCAAAAGTTGCAAATAAAGAAAAACAAACAGCTATGGTAATAGAATATTTTGATGATGATATCTATACTTATGGAGCTAAAACTTTAGCTGGAGATATGGTAACAAAATTAAAGGCAGAACTTTTAAATCTTGAAGGCGGAAATATAGGTGCTGAAGACTTAATAAATTTAAATCCTGATTGTATTTTTGTTTCTTATATGGACAGAGGAGATGAAAATGTTCCTATAGATGAAGTAAACAAAATACTTAATAACCCTGCTTTTTCAAGTCTTTCAGCAGTAAAAAATAAAAGAGTTTATGCAATACCATTAGGTGATATGTATTCCAGCGGTATAAGAACCATAGATGGTATAAACACTTTGGCTAATGGATTATATGGAAATGAATAAAAAACTTTTCAAAGAGGTTCCTATATATGTAGGAACTTCTATTCTACTTTTAATTATACTTTTTTTATCAATATGTCTTTCTGTTACCATAGGATCTGTTGATATAAGTATAAAAGAAGTTTATGAAGTTATATTATATAAATTATTTGGTATTGGTTCTTCATATAGTAGAACTGGTCCTATTTCCGATGTGGTCTGGCTTATAAGAATGCCAAGAATAGTGCTTGCTATTGCTGTAGGCGCTGGACTGTCTGTAGCTGGAATAGTCATGCAGGCGATAGTAAAAAATCCTCTTGCTGATCCTTATATACTAGGTGTATCATCAGGAGCATCTCTTGGTGCTACCCTTTCAGTAATTCTTGGATTTGGGAGCATCTTTGGAATTAACTCAATTGGATTTATGGGCTTTATTGGCGCCTTTACAATATCTATTTTAGTTTTGGTTATATCAAATATTGGTGGACGAAGTAATTCTATAAAGCTTCTTTTGTCAGGTATGGCATTAAGTTCAGTATGCAGCTCATTTTCAAGCTTTTTAGTATATATATCTGATGATTCACAAAAATTAAAAACTATAACTTTTTGGTTAATGGGCAGCCTTGCTGGAGCAAAATGGGATGAAATAATCATCATACTTCCAATTATTATTTTAGGAACAATATTTTTTATAACTCAATATAGAACATTAAATTTAATGTTATTGGGTGATGAGGCATCAATTACTTTAGGCACAGATTTACATAACTATAGAATCATATATCTAGTAATAACCTCTCTTATGATTGGCATATTGGTTTATGCTTCTGGTATGATAGGATTTGTGGGACTTATTGTTCCACATATAGTAAGAATAATTTTTGGAACTGATCATAGAAAGATAATACCAATAGCAGCTCTTTTAGGATCTATAATCTTAATATGGGCAGATGTATTTTCAAGAGCAATAATAAAAGGAACTGAAATTCCTATTGGAATAGTTATATCAATAATCGGAGCACCATTATTTGTATAGCTTATGATCAAAAAGAATTATGGTTTTGGTGGTAATAAAAAATGAATATAAAAACTGAAAATATTAATGTAGTTATAGATAACAATAATATATTAAAAGACATAAATATAGAAGTAGATAATAAAGAAGTTATAGGTATAATAGGTCCTAACGGCAGTGGAAAATCTACTCTTTTAAAATGTATATATAGATTATTGAAGCCAAATGCTGGCCTAGTAAAATTCGATGATGTTGATATTAAAAATATATCTATAAAAGAAAGTTCGAAGAAAGTAGCTGTTTTATCACAACATAATAACTATGATTTTGATTTTACTGTTAAAGATATAGTTCTCATGGGACGCTCACCTCATAAAAAGTTCATGGAAAGAGATAATAAGAATGATTATGATCTTGTAAATGATGCTCTAAGAAAAGTTGATATGATAAACTTTAAAGATAGAAGCTTTCAAAGCTTATCTGGCGGAGAGCAGCAAAGAGTAATACTTGCAAGAGCTTTAGCCCAGCAGCCTAAATGCTTAATATTAGATGAACCTACAAATCATTTAGATATAAAATATCAGTTGCAGCTTATGAGAATAGTTAAAAGCTTAAATATAGAAGTGATTGCTGCCATTCATGATTTAAATATTGCTACTATGTATTGTGATAAAATATATGTTTTAAAAGACGGAAAAATAGTTCAGTATGGCACTCCAAAAGAAATTCTTACACCACAGCTTATAAAAAATGTCTATGAAGTAGATGCAAAGCTTATAGTAGATAAAGATATAGTTCATATCTCCTATTTAATATAGGAATATATTTTCCACGTCTTATTTTCAACTACTTCATAACAGAATTTTATGAAACTTTTTACGTATATTATAAATAATATAACATTAATTTTCTATTTGCATTAGTTAATTCTTTTTCAAAGAATTTAATCTTTCACAAATTTTGGGGTACAATAAGGCCCCACGAAGTTAGGCGGAATTATCTGAAAAATAATGTATTCCCATAATAAGCATACTAAGAAAATCTTATCTTCCTAAATTAGGCAGATCAGATTTTCTTCTACTGTTTTAAAATAATACGCTACCTTTGTACTATAATTACTTAAAAGCAACTATTTTATGTTGTAAATATATTTCTTCCATAAATAAAATTTTCTCTGGTATAAACTTAATAAATTAATCTTGTAAAATTCAATCAAATTACCTGAAAGTTCTTCCACGTACCACGCTTAAACCTGATAATGTATATAATGGCACGAAACATCCAGTCAATCCCCATAGCAATCCATACGCCAATAACTCCCATTTGAAAAATAACACCTAGAATATAAGCAAAGGATATTCTGAATATAAACAATGAACTTATTGATATAACCATAGTAAATCGTACATCTCCTGCCGCACGCAGCGCATTGGCAAGAGTAAATGAAGCTGGCCACAGAAAGATTGCACAACAATTATGAATCATAACAAGTATATAAGTCAGATGACGGACTTCTATAGGTAAAGAATAAAAATTTAAAATCCACTTAAGAAGCAGAATCTGGCCTAAACTGCTTAATATAGTTCCAATATAAGCACTCTTCATAAGTTTCTTTGTATAATTAGTAGCCTGTAAATAGTCACCTGCACCAACACATTGACCTACTACAGTAACTATAGCTAAGTTTATTGCATTTGCACACGTAATTGCAATCATAACTAAGCTGTTTGTAATTCCGTTTGCAGCAATCTGAGCTGTACCAAACATTGAAACAATACTAATTAAAAGAACCTTCCCCAGTTGAAAAATTCCGTTTTCTATGCCATTGGGAATGGCTATATTTAGGATTCTTCGAATCATTTCACCGTTCCAAGAAAAAATCTTAGAGAAAGAAATGAATACTTCATTTTTCTTATTGAAACACATATACAGCATAATGGCTGCTGCAACTGCACGAGCAATGATTGATGCAGTTGCAACACCTGCGACACCTGCATGTAATACAAAGATTCCAATTGCATTTCCAACCAAATTAATTAGATTCATAATAATAGAAACAATCATTGGCGTGCTGGAATTTCCCATGGAACGGAATAAAGCAGCACCGCAATCATAAATAGATAAAAACGGATATGACAATCCAGAAATAACAAAATAAGTTATAGCAGATGTCATAACATCAGCTTCAATATTCCCAAATAGAATACTTAGCATTGGTTTATGAAAAACAGCTACAAAAATTACAATTCCAACAGAAATAAGTGATGATATTCCAATTAACTGACTGGCAGCATTACACGCATTATCTCTATCTTTGTTTCCAATATATTGTGAAACAACTACAGCTCCTCCTGTAGTAAGTGCAGCCAGCAAATAAATTATTAACATATTTATCATATCCACCAGAGAAACACCTGAAACTGCCGCTTCACCAGTATAAGATAACATCATAGTGGAAACTATTCCAACAACTATAATCAGGATTTGATCCAAAAATATTGGAATAATCAATTTTCTAAGTGCCTTGTTTGAAAACATAAAAATACCTCTAACTAATATAAGAATCTATCTCATAATTTTTTCATTTCAAAACTTTTTCTAACCTTTCTAATCCTTCTCTAAGTAATGATCTAGAACATGCTATGTTTATTCTAATAAATCCTTCTCCTGCTTCACCATATGTTTGTCCATCATTGATTCTTAGGTCACCTTGTTCAAGTATTTTTTTACTGATCTCTTTTGAACTCATACCAAGACTTTTACAATCAATCCATATTAAATACGTAGCCTGAGGTACCACAACCTTTAATTTTGGAAGCCTTTCATTAATAAACGAAAGTAAATAATCTAGATTTCCTTTTAAATAATCCAATAATTGTTCTAACCATTCTTCTCCTTCATTATAAGCAGCAATTAATGCCTCAATTCCAAAAATATTAGGCTCTATTGCCTCATTTATATTTAGTGATCTATTTACTTTTTTTCTATACTCCTCATTAGCTACTATAATATTTGATATTTTTAGTCCAGCAATATTAAATGTTTTACTAGGTGCCGTACAAGTGATGGAATTCATTAAAAATTTTTCATTAATTGATGCAAATGGAATATGTTTATTTTCTTTATAAACCAAATCCCTATGAATTTCATCAACTAATACTAAAACATTATGTTTTAAACATATTTCACCTAATCGTTGAAGTTCATCTTTACTCCATACTCTTCCTCCAGGATTATGAGGATTGCATAAAATAAAAATTTTAACTCTTTCATCTGAAGCCTTCTTTTCAAAGTCCTCAAAATCAATTTCGTAAAACTCACCATTGTACTTTAGTTCATTTAATACTATGGTACATCTATTATTCGTTATGGACGTATTAAAATAATTATAGACCGGTGAATGAATTAGAACTTTATCCCCTGGTTCTGTAAATGCTTGTACAACTGCTGAAAGTGATGGAATTACACCTGTACTAGCTTCAATCCATTCCTTTTTTATTTCAAAATTATGTTTCCTATTCCACCATCTAACCTCAGCTTCATAATAGTCATCTGGAATATTAGTATATCCAAAGATTCCATGCTGCACTCTTTTTTCTAAAGCATTGATAATTGGATCAGCTGTTTTAAAATCCATATCAGCTATCCACATTGGTATAATATCTTTTTCCTGTGAGGTGTCCCACTTAACACTATTTGTATTTCTTCTATTAATAATAGTATTAAAATCATACTTCAAATTGATTACCTCCTTATAAATTATTATAATATCATACTGCTTTTCTTATAATTTGTATATTTTCAAAATCCAAATTGGGATCATCCAATATAATATCTTTAACATCTTCTACTTTTATGGTCCCGCTAAATGGATTCTTAATACTTTCAACTGTGTTTATGACTTCAGCTTGAACTGTTGAATATTCAAAGCTTAAATCTGTATCAACCATTTCACAATTTTCTAATATTAAATTTTCTGCATAACACAATGGCTGTGTTCCACTTATTTTGCAGTTAATAAGTCTTAGATTTTTAGAATACCATCCTAAATATTCTCCATTCAAAACAGAATCATATACTGTAATATCTTCTGTATTCCAAAAAGTATCTTTTGAGTTGATTACACACTCTCTAAAAACACCTTTTTTTACGTGTTGAAATGAGTAATTTCCATCTAATTTAAAATTATTAACTTCAACATTAGAACTATGTAATAATAAATAATTACCTTTAAATTTAGAATCATTAATCTTAACATTTTTACAGTCCCATAGTGTTTCCTCTGTATTCATAATAGTTTTATTAATTGTAATATTTTGAGCATCTCTAAAAATCTTAGGTGCATCAACTTTGCAGTTATTCATTATTATATCACTTGTATACCAAATGGCTGCACGACTATCTTCTGTAAAATAGCTGTCATAAACTTCTACATCTTTATTATGCCACATTGGATACTTACCCCAAAATTTACAATTATATATTCTTATATTTTCACTCTCTTTAATTGGAGATTCGCCTTCTAAAAATACACTGTCCTTTATTTCTGTATTAAAAGATTTAAATAGTGAACGTTCTCCTTCAAAAGTTCCTTTTTCTATTAATTTCATAACGTCAATTCCTTTTCATCTTTATTATTTTTTTAAATTCATTAATTTATATTTCTTCCATATATCAATATACCATCTGACCATATTACCCGATCAGATGGTTATTAAAATCGTAAATCAGTTATTTTCAGAGTAAACTTCTTTTGCCAAACTAAACGCTGCCCATGCATTTGGCCATCCCACATAAAATGCCAGATGAGTAATTATTTCAGACATTTCTTCGGCTGTTACTCCATTATTCTTTGCATTAATTATATGGTATTTTAAAGAATTATCAAAAATACCTTTTGTCATTAATGCTGTAACTGTAATCACGCTTCGATCTCTAAGTGATAACTTATCCTCTCTTGACCATACTTCCCCAAAAAGAACATCATCATTAAGTTCTGCAAATTTGGGTGCAAATGTTCCAAGAGCATCTCTTCCTGCTGTCTGCTTTTTCATATATATTCCTCCACTCTATAAATAATATTTTTCATACTTATGACATTGTAATATTATCTTAGTTTTGCATATTCTTCATTTGTTACCGGTTCACACCATTCATTGGAAGCACCTTCTTTAGGAACAGATAATGCTAAATGTGCAAAAGCTTCATCTGCTACTGCACCATGCCAATGTTTAATTTCTGGTGCTATATATACTACATCTCCGCTTTTTAAAAGTTGTGGCTTTTTTCCCATTTCTTGATACCATCCATGGCCACCAACACAAATTAATATTTGACCACTACCATGATGAATATGCCAATTATTTCTACATCCTGGTTTAAATGTTACATTGCATATTCCAACTTCTTTATCATTTAAAGAGCTTAAATAACTTTTACCGATGAAATATTCTGCATATGCTGTATTTTCTTCACCAAGTAAAAAATCTGATACTTTTTCTAATTCTTTTCTATCCATTATTCTCTTCTCCTCTTTTATCTATATTATTTTATTTCTTTTATCTATATGCTTTTTCATAGATTTTCACGCAATCTTCATGTGATAATGGGCATGGATCACACATAAATACCCCCCCATTGTTTCTCTTGCGTTCTTTGCCATCTTATCAAATTCATCTTTTTGTATACTCTTATTTGATCAAATACACTTTGAACTTGCATATACTGCTTTCATGTATTATGATAACTCTATACTAATACCTAAACCTAACTTTAGGTCAATACTTTTTTAAAAATTTTTTTGGAGGTGTTTTATGGCTTATTCCATTGGAGAAATTTCAGAAATGCTTAATATATCAATATCAACTCTGCGCTACTATGACAAGGAGGGACTTCTTCCTCTAGTTAACAGAACTTCTGGAAATATACGTATCTTTGATGATACAGATGTTGAATGCTTAAAAATGATAGAATGTTTAAAAAATACAGGCATGCCACTTAAGGATATTAAAAATTTTTTTGAATGGTGCGAAGAAGGGGATTCCACAATTGATAAACGATATGAACTGTTTATGCACCAAAAGGCAAAGACCGAAAAACAGATTACTCTATTACAAAATGCTTTAAATCGCATAAATTATAAATGCGAATTTTACAGAATATCCAAAGAAAAAGGAACTACAAATCTTCCTGGTTTACGTGAAGAACTAGCTATGAAATTCCTAAATAAAGGGTCTGAAAAAGGAACACCAGAATAGCTTGGTGTTCCTAGATTTATTAATTAATCATATATAGTAAGAAGTCAAATTCCAATAAATTTATTTATCAATTTAATCACTATCTGTTATTTCTCTATCCCATGCAATATCTTCTCTAACTACCTTTGCTGGATTTCCTGCAACAACGGGCTTATGAATTATATAATAGTCCTTTTCTTCTAAGTAATTATTTTCATTTAAATAATTTTCTATTTCTTCATTAAATTTATAAAATTACATCTCTATTGCAATCTTTTGAATATATATAAGAAAATAATTCTCTTCCAACTCCATAAGCACATTGTGCAACATACGGGCCAAACCATATGAAATCTTCTTTCTTTATTCCCATCCACTTATCATCTAATAAATACATACCTTCACCACTTAAAACATAAGCGCCATGTTCTTGTACATGAGTTTCAACTATTGGATGACATCCACCTGGTTCAAATGCAAGTATATGCATATTCATATCATAGCCAAGATGTGTTGGAAGTAAATCTTTTATATATACATTTTCCATTTCATCATAAATTTTATATTCAATATCATTAACATTTCCAACACAGACTTCTGCTTCAATGCCTTCAAGTGGAATATATATTTGCTTATATAGAAGAAACTTTGCATTATCATTTCCTACATTTTTAAATGATATTCCAAGTCCAGCTGGTGAAAAGGCATATCCTCCATCAATTAACGTATATTTTTCTTCTCCAATTTTTATATCTAATGTTCCATTTAAACAATATATAAAACTTTCTATTTTATCTTCTTTAGCAAATGGTATAGTTGTTCCTCCATTTACATTGGCATCAACTATATATTGAACAAAGCTTGCTCCCATTTTAGGTGATGCAACTATGCTCACTATACACTCCTTAATATTTGGTATAACGTTATTTACCAAACCATCTTTTGGTATTACTGCATATACCCCCGGCTTAACTACAGCTCTTGTTGATAATAAATCACTTGGATATCCCATTTTTATATCTCCTCTTAAATCACTTTATTTGTCACATTAAAATCTAACTTTTTATATTAAAATGAAATTTTGTATGTCTTATTAAAAGTTTTAACTTTAAACTAATTATATTATTTTACAGTTTTTCTTTCAATTACATAATAAATTTTTGTATTTAAATTCTACTTTCAAGAAGCTGCTTGCATATATTAAAATATAATTTTATATATTTTTTCATATCTACCTTATAAAATCCAACTAATCTTTATTAGGCGCTTTTATGATATTTTTTTGTAGTCCATATATTGATTTATTTCCATTGAAAATATATGAAATAGAACAAACTACAAAAAAGTATGGCATATACTCATATCCAAAAACTTCAGCTCCTATAAATATAGGTGCTAAAAGTGTATTTGTAGCACTTCCGAATACTGCAGTATAGCCAAGAGCTGCAATAAATTCCACTGGCATATTTAATATATTAGCTAACACTACACCAAGGCTGCATCCAATAGAAAATAGCGGAGTAACCTCTCCTCCCTGATATCCAGCTGCTAATGTTATAACTGTAAGTATAATTTTTAAAAGCCAGTCAAATTCATAAATAAGTTCTCCATTAAAGCTTGCATTTATTAAATTAGTCCCTAAACCTGAATATCTTCCTCTTCCACAAATAATAAATAAAATGCTTAATATTATTCCAACTACAAATATTTTTTTAATAGGATCTTCAAATTTATTGCCTAACTTTTCTTTTGCATATTTTAGAAATACAGAAAATATTCTTCCAACAAAGCTAAAGATAACTGCTATAATTACTAGTTTTAAAATAAACATAGCATCTATATTTATTTTTGTTTCCAGTTTGAAAGTAAACTTTTCTAAGTTCAATAAATGTGCTGTAAAGCTGGATGAAAAAGCTGCAATAATAATTGGAAGGAGAGCTGTATAATCAAGTGCACCTGCAATCAAAACTTCCAAAGCAAAAAAACATGCTGCAATTGGTGTCCCAAACAATCCGGCAAAACCTGCTGCCATTCCTGTTACTAAAAATACTCTCGAAGCATTTTCTATTTTAATTCTACTTCCAATATAATGAGAAACAGTGGCTCCAATTTGTACAGCTACTCCCTCTCTTCCAGCACTTCCTCCAAACCAATGGGTCATCCATGTTCCTATTATTGAAAGTGGTACAAGTGTTAATGGAATACTGTCTTCTTCACCATGGCCAACATTAAATACTAAGTTCATCCCCTTCATTGCTTTCTTACTAACTTTTCTATATATCCAGATTAAAAGCATTCCTGCAAGGGGAAGGAAGAAAATAAGCTTCATAAAATGCTCGCTCCTAGACTCCCCTAAATAAATTAAAATCTTTCCAAAACCTGCATCTATTGCTCCAACTATAACGCCAATAATAACGGCTGCCAAACTAACAATAATCATTTGCTTGTAACATTTAATAAACTCCTTCATTATGTATTACCTCCAATTTTACATAAAAAAACTGATAACTATCCGTAGCAATTACAGAAGTCATCAGCATATAGCGGTTTAGACATTTATGTCACGGGAGACTTTCATTCCCTATTTATATTCACTCTTTTAAATTTATACAAAATTCTTTTTAGATTATAGCATTTTAATATTATTTTGTAAATGCATTACATAGTTAATTTCATTCCATTAATTTTTCTTTTAATAATATCTATATTATATATTATTATTCATAGCTAACTCTTTTAATCCACTCACTAAATAATGCATTAAACACTTCTGGCTGTTCTATCTGTAAATTATGTCCTGCCATATCTAGCACGGCAAAAGTTGCCCTTGGATAATTATCTAGAATACTCCATGTCCCCTTATATCCAACGCTTGAATCCTGACGACCTAGTAAAAATAATGTAGGTTTGTTAAACTTTTGATCAAACATATCCTTTTCGAAAGATAATTTTTTCCCACATTTATTAAGCTTATTCAAAAAATCATTATCAGCTAATTTTATACCAGATAAAATTTCATTGTTATATCTTGTCCAAGTTTCTTCTGTTTGAACTACTTGTATAGATTGAAACATTTCTGCTTCTTCTTTGTCAAGTTTTGATAATAATTCATCATCTTTCTTTAAAACAATATGTTTAGGTCTTAAATCATGACCTTTAGTTGCTGGGCATAATAAAAATAATCCATCTACTCTTTCTTTCATTTTATATATTAGTCCTAAAGATAAATATCCCCCATAAGATTCACCCGCAAGTAAGAAATTCTCATCTGGAATAATTTTATCAATTACTTCAATAACAATGTCCAGCATCACATCAGAATTCACAATCCAATCTTTACTCTTTGTTTTTCCCATACCAGGCAGATCAATATATATTCTTTTATATTCATTACTTTCACCTAATATTGGTTCAATACATCCTGACATTAATCTATGGTCAGCTGTATATCCATGAAGAATAACTATAGGCTTTCCATTTCCTTTAATCTCATAATTTAGATCTAAATCTCTTATTTTCAAATACATTTTTTATTCTCCTTTTTTATTTATCTTTGATATATGGTCAATACTAATTCTATTGGCTATAATATTATCAATAAGCTTTTAATTTATAATTGATAGATATCATCTTATTTAATAAATAAGCGATTTGCAACTATCTTATCAAAATAGTTTGTTATCAAACTATTTCTTTAAAAAATTAAAAATTATTTTTTATTTTTAATAATGTTTTTAATAAATCCGACTTCTCCTTTTCTGAAATTCCTTTGTATACTGTAGATATTAAATCTTCAGATATTGATTCAAACATTGGTTTTAATGCCTTACCTTTTTCACTGAGACTTACATATATAACACGATTGTCTAAAGTATCTTTTGTTTTCTCAACATAGCCTTCCTTTATTAGTTTATTTACTAATGCTGTTACTGTTGATTTATCTTTTTCAATCTTCTCTGCAATCTCCTTCATAGTTAATTTTTCATTATATAAAAGTGCAAAAATAATGTCTCCATGAGAAGGTGCAAAGCCCTTCAAACCACATTTATTCATTTCATCTGTAATAAATGTATTTGCGTGATCTCTTATTCTTGAAATTAATGATATTATATCTTCTACTCTCATAAGATCATTATAGTTTGGCATCAAACTATTGTCAAATATTTTCATTTTCTTTTGTATATATATGATTATTTTAATGTACTTCATTACTGATTTTCTAAATTTAATTAAATCAAAATATCTATTTATTACCTTTTCAAATTGTAATTTATTGCTTTATTTCAGTTACAATATTACTTAAAATCCATTTCTTATTTTTATAGTCTTAATTATAGCATCATCCCATATCTGTGCTTCAATATATCTTATAGGTCCTTGTTCTCCTAAAGGATTCCAACTCTGAGGAAGTCCGTACTTATCAATAATCTTTAAAATTTCTTCATATGTATATACTTGTTTTCGATACTCTTTACTATCATCTCCTCTTGGTCCAAAAACAGGAAACATATCCCCATATGTAAATGAAATATAATTAGTATCAATATCTTTTATCTCAATACTAATTGATGTTCCATCTTTATACCAAGATAACAACCATGGGCAGTCTTCTAATGTCATATAATGTGGTCTTCTTCTATTAACTCTACCACCCTTGCTTATAAATATCTTTTTGACAATATCTTCATACTCAAATCTTCTTTCTAAATATATTTCGTCTCTATTAGATGCAAAAATGGCTTTATTATTATAAATAATATTCATAATATTTTTAGCATCTTCAATTTTTAAGTCTGAAAGATTCATAAATGGTCCTATTTCTTTTTCATAGTAATGAAAAAGTCTCATCGTCTCACCTCAACTATTTTCAAAATATCTCTTTATCAAATTACAGCTTATACTTTGGAATATTATAACATATATACAAGTATCAAGTTATCCACTCTTTGAAAATTTTTTTATTATTTAATCATCAGTACAAATATTATTGTAATGTAATTCATGAAAGATTTTCTCACCATAAAAAAATCTATATCTGCAAACGAAATAGCTATGTACCCTAGTATATTTACTTCTTTTCAAAGATGTATATAAACTGATCATAACATGCCTTCTACAAAAATAACTTTTCTATATATAAAAAGATAATAACTTCTGTAAAAACTACAGAAGTCATTATTCTATAACTGTTTATTCATATTCTTTTGAAATTACTGAAAGTTTCCTAAGATAATTGTTCTCTCGATATTCCTTGCTAATTCTACATCCGCTATTACTTTAGGTAACCTTTTTATTCTAAATAGGATTTTTAGTTAGTATTAAATTTCTCACTTATGCATATTAGTATCAATTAAATCACCCAGTAATTATCATGAAATACAACCTGACGGTAAGTTCCAAAATTCATCCACTTATTAAATATTTCACTTTCTGAATCCTCTTTATTAGTATTATATTCACTTAAAAATGCTTTAAGTTCATCATCTGAATAAACTTTAATTTCAAAACCTCTTCCATTTATAACTGGATAGCTGCCATAACTATACTTATCAAGTACAATAATTTCACTTATTTTTTTATCTCTAACTTTAACAGCCACATTATCTCTTAAGATTAAAATATCAAAATTATCTGGATAATTATAACTTTCTCCCTTTGTTGGAATTGTATCGCCTACTGTGTATTTTGGATGCTTATCATAATATTTTGATACATTTAAACTATCTAAGTTATAATAGAATTCTTCAAATATATCTCCTCTTGCACTTAGATTTTCATATACAAATGCTACATCATTCTTTAAGTTTTCTTCTAAGCATTCTATTACACCACATGCTGAAGTCATATTACTTACCCTGTCAATTAAAATAAGTTCGCCTAGAGTTTTATGAGATTTAAAATTATCTACAACTATGTTTTCTGCCAAAACAATCTTGCAGTATGCAATTTCATTTTTTGTTAAAGAACTTGCTTCCTTATGCTCGCCACTATTTACATCAATTGCATATTCAATTTTTGATACAACTGCTGGTATTAGTTTTGTTCCAATCTTAGCTAAAAACTCTTGTCCATTATTTAATTTACTATCATCCATCCATAAAATAGTAGCTTCAATATGCTTTTCTGTGTTAATCTCAGAATCTTTGAATAAAACGCATCCCCTTGATACATCTACTTCTTTATTTAATGTAATAGTAACAGGCTGACCTTTATATGCATCTTTACTTTCTTTATCACCAATGTTGATACTCTTCACATATGCTTTTTCATTACTTGGAAGTGTTGTTATTTCATCTCCGATTGCTATTCTTCCTGCTTCAACCTGTCCTTGAAACCCTCTAAATTCATGGTTTGGGCGGCATACCCTTTGCACTGGCATATAAAATCCTTCTTCATCCTCATCGGATACATCTACGTTTTCAAGATAAGCTAAAAGAGGTTCACCATTATACCATGAAATATTTTCTGATTTCGTAGTTATATTATCTCCTTCTGTAGCACATAAAGGAATTATTTTTACATCTTTAAGTGAAAGTTCTTTTGAAAGATCATTAATAACTTTCTCAATTTCTAAAAATTTATTTTCATCATAATTTATTAAGTCCATTTTATTTACTGCAAATACAAAATGCTTGATTCCCATTAAAGAACAAATTCTGGCATGACGTCTTGTTTGAATTAAAACTCCCTGCTCTGCATCAACAAGTATAACAGCTAAATCAGCAAATGATGCTCCAACTGCCATATTCCTTGTATACTCTTCATGTCCTGGTGTATCTGCAACAATGAAGCTTCTATTATCTGTTGTAAAATAACGATATGCAACATCAATAGTTATTCCCTGTTCTCTTTCAGCCATAAGTCCATCAAGCAAAAGTGAATAGTCTATTTTTCCTTCTCTGCTTCCAACCTTACTGTCAAGTTCTAATGCCCTTTTCTGATCTGCATATAGAAGTTTTGCATCATATAATATATGTCCTATGAGAGTTGATTTTCCATCATCTACACTTCCGCATGTAATAAATTTAAGTAATCCTTTCATCTTAGAAATATCCCTCCCTTTTTCTTCTTTCCATACTTCCTGCTGCTTCATTATCAATAACTCTTGTTGTTCTTTCTGATGAAACTGCACTTAAAGTTTCTTCGATTATCTCATCAAGTGTTGTGGCTTCTGATTCACATCCGCCAGTTAATGGATAGCATCCGAGAGTTCTAAACCTTACTTTTTTATATTGAATTTCTTCACCAGGCTTTAATTTTAATCTATCATCATCCACCATAATTATATTTCCATCTCTATACACAACTGGTCTTTCTTTTGCAAAATATAATGGTACAATATCAATATTTTCTCTTTTTATATATTGCCATATATCTTTTTCTGTCCAGTTAGAAATAGGGAATACTCTCATGCTTTCTCCCTTATTTATTTTCGTGTTAAATAATTTCCACATTTCAGGCCTTTGATTTTTAGGGTCCCATGCATGAGCTTCATTTCTAAAAGAAAAAATACGTTCCTTTGCTCTTGATTTTTCTTCATCACGCCTGCCCCCACCAAAGGCAGCAGTAAATCCGTATTTACTTAAAGCTTGCTTTAAAGCCTGTGTTTTCATAATATCTGTATAAGCTGAGCCGTGATCAAATGGATTTATTCCTTGTCTTACACCTTCTTCATTGGTGTACTTAAGCATTTCTATACCTAGCTTTTTTGCTGTTTCATCTCTGAATTTAATCATTTCTTTAAACTTCCATGTAGTGTCTATATGCAAGAATGGGAATGGTGGTTTTTCAGGATAAAATGCCTTCATTGCCAAATGAAGCATTACTGAACTGTCCTTTCCTATTGAATACAGCATTACTGGCTTTTCGCACTCTGCTGCAACTTCTCTTATAATATATATTGCTTCTGATTCTAACTCATCTAAATGAGATAATTCACTCATATATAGCCTCCATTTCTACTGCCATAGCAGATTTATAATTAAGTATTTATTTGACTATTTCCTATATTTACTTATATAAAAATTTAAATTGACTTAATTGATATTTATTTAAATTTTTTCTATTTTTAATACTTCACTTATATCAAGATTTGAACTACATTAATATTTATTTGAATCCTTTGGATTTAAATCTATAACATATGTTTCACCATCTGGTTTTTCTACCTTCCAGTGTACAAGTTCACCATCTTCTTTAACAGTAAGTGTGCTTCCTCTTCCCCCAATATCTGCACCAAGATATAATGAAATAGCCTGACTTTTGCATTCTTTAACACAAGACGTACATCCCCAGCAGTCTTTTGGATATTTAATAAAAGCCTTTTTATTATCATCCATTTTTATAAGATTCCCTGGGCATGCTTCTAAGCACTGCCTGCATCCTATACATTTATCTTTATCAATCTTTATGCTCATATTTTTCTTTTCCTCCTACAAGTTCTCGAAAAATAATTTGTATCTTTCCATCAACTGCTTTTGAATTTACATACTTAAGGTATACATCACTTTTCTCTGGATAATCTAAATTCTCTGCAAAGCTGTGCCATCTTGTCTCTTTTCTTGCCTTTAAATGAGCAATTACAGATAAACATACTGTAAGCCTCTCTTTTAATTCATATATAAACATAAGCTCATGCATATCTTTAGCAGCAAGATGTGAAATTAATGAAATTAAATTTCTTATCTTTTCATCAGCCATATGAAGCTGTCTTTCATTATATTGATAATTGCTGCCTATACCACCTGCATAACTGTCCATTATTTTCTGCATTGCTTCTTCTAATTCTTCAACAGTAAAGCTTTCATTTTCTTCATTTAAAATACTTTCAATCTCATATTTCTTCTCTTTGATTAACAACTCTTTTTCATGATCTTTTATTTCAGCTTCATTTTTAATCTTTAAATTATTAACTTCTAAGTTTGTTTTATTTTTACCGTCTAAATCATGAATTATAGATAATGCTGCAATTTCTCCTTCTACAAGAGCTCCTGTTACATATTTTTGAGGACATCCACCTGCCACATCTCCAGCTGCATAAACTCCATGTATAGTTGTTTTTCTATTTGTATCTACCCAATATCCGCTTGCAGTATGCCCTCCAACTATGTATGGTTCTGTTCCTTCAATTTCAACATTTTCTTCACTTGGATTCTTTCCACTTTCTATCCATTTTAATGTCTGGCTTGGTGCCATATTAAGATATGCCTTTTTTAATTCATCATTTAATTCTTCTTTAATTCCTTGTGTTTTTAAATAACATGGACCTCTTCCTTCAATATTCTCTCTTACTGTTCCATATAGCCTTTCAGATGTTGTAATCCCATATTTACTTTCATAAACCTCACCTTTAGAATTTATCTGTTTTGCTAAAACACCTTGGGCAATTGTTCCTGTAGGTGCTATTGTGTCTTTACATCTTAATGCTATAAAACGCATTTCAAAAGTTGTCATTTCAGCACCGGCTCTTATTCCCATTGCATACCCTGCACCTGTATTAAAAGGCGGATACCACATTTTATGCCTTGAAAAGCCTGGATTGTTAGGTTTATAAAGACCTGCTGCTCCACCCGTTGCACATATAACCTTTTTAGCTTCTATAAAATATAAAAAGTCTTTATTTACATCTATTGCAAATGCTCCATAAATCTTATTATCTTTAACAACATAATCTATAACATTCATATGATTGTATGCTGTAACGCCATTTAACTTCTTTACAGCATCTGCCAATATAGGCTTTATATTTTCACCATTAATTTTTATATTTCTATTGCCTCGTGCAACATATTCTCCATTTTCATCTTTTAAAATAACAAGACCTAAATCTTCTAATTTTTTTGTTACTTTATTTAGACCTTGAGACATTGTAAGAAGCAGATCTTCTCGTACAATTCCTTCTGCATCCTTTTTAGCATACTCAACATAATCCTCTGGCTTTCTTCCTTTTACAATATATGCATTGATTGCATTTACACCTGCCGCAAGACATCCACTACGTTTTATATTGGCTTTTTCAGCAATCAAAACAGAAAGATCTGAATTTTCTCTAAGCGTAATTGCAGCATAGCATCCAGCTGTTCCACCACCAATGATTAATACATCTGTTTTAAGATGCTTTATATCTACCTCAGTTTTCAAAAAATCGCCCCCTAAATTTAAATCTACGCTGAAACTTTAAATAAATACTGGATTTCTATCTTCCATTGCTGCATTTTCTATTAATACAGCTTTAGCATTTTCAAATGCATATAATCTATAAATTAGTACATTTACCTTTTCATTAAGCTTAACTTCAGGTTCCTCTAAAGAACGATTTGCAGTAAGAATCAGCCCCTTTACATTAACCTTAACTTCTATATAGCTTCCACGAAATGATATTTCTTCAATAATTCCTTCTTCTGCCGCACTCATATACTGATTTAAATTTCCCAGTTTCTTTATTCCAATAAACTCTGGTCTTATAACTGCTTTTTCTAAATTTTTAATATCTGTAAATCCTTTTAAATCATAATGTTTATCAAAAGATGTAGACTGTCCTATAAATTCTGCAACAAATGCATTTTCTGGATGTTTATATATTTCAATAGGTGTTCCAACCTGTTCAATTCTTCCTTTATTTGTGATTATTATTTCATCTGCAACTTCAATTGCTTCATCTTGGTCATGTGTAACAAAAATACTTGTTACACCAACTCTTGAAATCATTTCTTTAAGCCAGCTTCTAAGTTCTTTTCTAACCTTAGCATCAATTGCTGCAAAAGGTTCATCAAGAAGTAAAAGCTGTGGATTTGGTGCTAAAGCTCTTGCAAAGGCTACTCTTTGCCTCTGTCCTCCAGATAGTGCATTTGGATATCTATTTTCCATTCCTTTTAATCCAACTAGCTCTATCATTTCTGTAACTCTTTCCTTTATTTCTTTTTTACTCTTTTTTTGCACCTGTAGACCAAACGCTATATTATCAAATACAGTCATATATCTAAAAAGTGCATAACTTTGAAATACAAATCCAATTCCTCTTTTGCTGGCAGCTAAATCATTAACTCTGATACCATTTATAAAGATATCACCTGAGTCTGGTGACTCAAGTCCTGCAATCATTCTAAGAATTGTTGTTTTTCCACTTCCACTTGGACCTAAAAGCCCAATAAGTTTACCCTTCTCAATTCCAAAATTAACATTATTTGAAGCTTTATAATCTTCAAAAGTTTTATTTATATCTTTTAATTCAACGTACATCTGCACCACCAACTTTCTTCGACTTGTATTCAACAATATTTTTTAGAATCAATATTATAATTGCCATTATTACTAATAGAGAAGATACAGCAAATGCTTCTGATAATTTAAATTCGTTATATAATATTTCAACATGCAGTGGCAGTGTATTTGTTTTTCCCCTTAAGTGACCTGAAATAACAGAAACTGCTCCAAATTCCCCCATTGCACGTGCTGAACATAAGATGATTCCATATAAAAATGCCCATTTGATATATGGAAAAGTTATTTTTCTAAAAATTCTAAATCCACCTGCTCCCATAAGTGCTGCTGCTTCTTCCTCATCAGTACCTTGTGCATTAAGTACTGGTATAATTTCTCTTGACACAAATGGAAACGTTACAAATATTGTTGCAAGTACTATTCCTGGGACAGCAAAAACTATTTTTATATTATGACTCATAAGAAATGGATGTGCCCAGCCCATTCTCCCAAAAGTTAATGTAAAAAGAAGTCCTGCTACAACTGGTGACATTGCAAATGGAATATCTATTAATGTAGTAAGAACCTGTTTTCCTCTAAAGGTGAATTTAGTAATACACCATGCTGCAAACAGTCCGAATATTGTATTCACCAATACAGCTGCTATGCTTGTAAATAAAGTTAGTTTTAATGCTTTGATGGTGTATATATCAAGTACTGCATTTGTATAAGAATTGAGTCCTTTCTTTAATGCATACACAATAACAACAATTAAAGGCAGTACAAGCATTATCAAAACAAATAAAATACTTATTGTTACTAATATATATTTTGTAGATTTAAAATTATTATCTTTACTCATTTCTGCCTCCTAGCTTGTCCTTTTATTCACTAGAGATTGAATAATATTTATAAGAAATAAAATTGAAAATGATGTAGCAAGTATTACAAGTGCAATTGCTGTTGCATCCGTATACTTTAATTGTTCTAACTTTGATACAATTAAAAGTGGTGCAATTTGTGTCTCATAAGGTATATTTCCTGCTATAAAAACTACACTTCCATATTCACCAATACCTCTTGCAAGAGCAAGTCCAAACCCTGTAAGCATTGCTGGAAATATCTCTGGAAATATCACTTTAAAAAATGTTCTTCTCTCACTTGCTCCAAGCATTGCAGCTGCTTCTTCATACTGTTTATCTAACTTTTCTAAAACAGGCTGTATAGAACGTACTACAAATGGTATTCCAATAAATATCATAGCTATAATTATTCCTATCTTCGTATAAGCTATTTGTATACCAAACTTTGAAAAAATACGTCCAATCCATCCTTCGTTTGAATATAAAGAAGTAAGTGCAATTCCAGCTACTGCTGTTGGAAGCGCGAATGGTAATTCTATCAAGCCGTCTAATAACCTTTTCCCTGGAAAATCATATCTCACTAATACCCATGCAAGAACCATTCCAAATATACCATTAACTACCGCTGCAATAAATGCGCATCCAAAGCTTACCTTATAGCCTGATACAACTGCACGTGAAGTAACAACTTCTAAGAACTCCCTAAAGCTCAAATTTGAGGCACATATGACTATGGAAACAACAGGTATCAATATAATCAAACTTAGCATTGATATTGTAATACCCATAGAAAGTCCAAAACCCGGTATAATTCTCTTTCCACTTTTTCTTTTTATACTTAATGATATTCTTTCCATAACTCACATCCTCTTTTCTATAGATAAGGAGATGTCTTTAAGGCATCTCCCCTATAAGTCTCTTTATTACTTTGATTGATAAATCTGATCAAATATAGCTCCATCCTCAAAAAAGTCTTTATATGCCTTATCCCATCCGCCAAACTGTTCATCTACAGTTACAAGGTTAATATTAAGGTTAAACACATCTTTATATTCTTTTAAAATTTCTTTATTAGATGGTCTATAAAAATTATCTCCAGCAATTCTTTGTGCTGTGTCAGAATATAAATATTCTAAATAAGCTTTAGATACTTCTTCAGTTCCCTTTCTCTTTGCAGTTTCATCTACAACTGCAACTGATGGTTCTGCCAAAACACTTAAACTAGGAGTTACGATTTCAAATTCATCTGGATGCTCCTTTACAGATAAATAAGCTTCATTTTCCCATGCAATTAATACATCTCCTTGTCCATTTTCAACAAATGTTGTTGTAGCACCTCTTGCACCTGAATCTAACACAAGTACATTTTCATAAAGCTTTTTAACAAATTCTTTTATCTTTTCCGCATCTCCATTATATTTTTTATCCGCATACGCCCATGCAGCAAGGAAATTCCAGCAAGCTCCTCCTGATGTTTTTGGATTTGGTGTAATAACCCATACTCCATCTTTTACAAGATCATCCCAATCTTTTATATTCTTGCTGTTTCCCTTTCTTACAAGAAAGACAATAGTTGATGTGTATGGTGAGCTGTTCGATTTAAATTCATTAATCCATCCACTTTCTATTAATCCTGCATTTTTAATTGATGTAATGTCATGTGCTAATGCCAAAGTTACTACATCTGCTTCATTTCCTTCAATAACTGAACGTGCTTGTTTCCCAGAACCGCCATGAGATTGAGTTATATTAACATCTTCTCCAGTTTTCTCTTTCCAGTACTTTGCAAATTCTTTATTATATGCTTCATATAATTCTCTTGTTGGATCGTATGATACATTTGTAATTTCAATTGTTTTTTTCGCATCAGATTCTGCATTTGAACTTTCACCGCATCCCGAAAATGCTCCTAAAGCACATAATGTTGCTAACCCTAAACTAATAATCTTTCTTATTTTCATAATCTTCTCTCCTTATCATTAATTCAATATGCTTTTATTTTTGCTTTATAATACATGCAACATCGCATATTTCCATATCTTAGAGAGATTATAGCCCCAATCTTACTCATTTCTTACTTTCACCCCATTTTTGTTTATTTATGGTACATTTAGGAGTATACATTCCTTTTCCGAGTATGTAAATATGAAATTCCAACTAATACCCCATCTGTTTTAGCAACACTTCTAGATGCTTCAAATGCATCATCATTTTCAACTTTAATAATTTCATCAACAATATCAAGATTCATTACGCCAGGTATAAAACCTGCACCTATACCTTGAATTTTATGTGGACCAGGCTTACCACCTGATAATACTGGAGAACTTGCAGGTTCAACTGCCACAATTTTGATATTCGGATTTTTAGCTTTTAATACTTCTCCATTACCAGTGACAGTACCACCAGTACCAACTCCAGCTACAAAAATGTCTACTTTTCCTTCTGTATCATTCCAAATTTCCTCTGCTGTAGTTTTTCTGTGTACTTCAGGATTAGCTTCATTTTCAAATTGTTGTGGTATAATTGCATTCCCATATTCAGCTACTAATTCCTCAGCTTTTTTTATTGCACCTTTCATTCCATCTGCACCTGGAGTAAGAACTATTTCAGCTCCTAATGCCGCTACAATTCTTCTTCTTTCAATACTCATTGTATCTGGCATTGTAAGGATTAATTTAAGACCTTTGGCAGCTGCTACAAAAGCTAGTCCAATTCCAGTGTTTCCACTAGTAGGCTCAATAATAACAGTGTCTTTATTTATTTTGCCATCTTTAATTCCTTTTTCAATCATTGCATTTGCAACTCTGTCCTTAACACTTCCTAGTGGATTAAAGTATTCAAGTTTTGCAATAATATTTGCTTCTAAACCGTTCTTTTCTTCATAATTACTTAACTCAAGTAATGGTGTATTTCCAATCAAATCTGTTAATTTTTTTGCTATTTTTGCCATAATTATTCTCTCCTTTTAATATATATATTTATAATTCTTCGTTATTTATTAATGATAAAATCGTAAATCTAAATAGACTTGTCCTATTTAATTTTAATAAGTATAATTTTTTAAGCTACTACTATATTTATAAAAAGTTCTGCATTTACATTGCATTTTCTTCTTATTTTTACTTATATTTGTATTATAGACTCTTTATTCCGAGTTTGTCAATAGGATTTATATGATTTATATTTATTCACTAAAAATTTATCTTCTAGAAATAGAATTTTTTAAGCAAAAACTTACTGTACTTTATACATTTCCTGATAAAAAAACAAAAAGAGTTAAAGAAATCGAAAAATTTATTTCTTTAACTCTTCTTCTACTAAGCTAATTCAGTCTTTTTACTAATATCCATATTGCTCATAAGAAAAATTATTAATGCTATCCAAATGAACCCAAATGTAATTGCATTAATTGCTGTAAATTTTTCTTTATATAAAATAACTCCTATAAGCAATTGTAAAGTTGGATTAACATACATTAATATTCCTGCTAAAGAATATGGTGTGCTTTTTATGCCTTGTGCAAAAAGCAATAATGGTACAGCAGTTATTATTCCAGCTAATGGTAATAACAAAAACTGCATTGGATCATGAATAACTCCAATAGCTCCAATTCCATTTATTTCTGCATAAATTATATATACTATTGCAATTGGTGTTACTGCTGCTGTTTCAATTATAAGTGAAACTTGACTTTCAGCTTTTACCATTTTTTTAATTGCTCCATATATTGCAAAACTTCCTCCAATTATAACTGCCAAATATGGAACCTGTCCATATCTTATTATTGGTATCATAACACCTATGAAAGCTATAACAACAGAAATCCATTGGTTCTTATTTAATTTTTCTTTAAAACAAGCAAATCCCATTAAAATTGTTATTATTGGATTCATATAATAAGCTAAACTTGCTTCAAGAATATGATTGTTGTTTACTGCCCATATATAGCTTCCCCAATTAATACTAACCATACCCCCTGCTGCACACAGCAATAAAATTTCTTTCTTATTTTTAATTACCTCTTTAATCTTTAATAATTCTTTTTTAAAAATTATTAATACAAAGCAGAATATTAATGACCAAAATATTCGTGATGCTAAAATGTACACTGGATCTAATTGGTTTAAAAGTTTCCAAAATATCGGAAGAATCCCCCAAAGTACGTAGCACATCAAAACTGCAAATGCCCCTTTTTTCATTTTCTTCCCCCTTACAACATTGCTTATAGCTTTTTTATTCTTACTAGTACATAACTTCATGAGTAAAATTTGTATACATAATAAATATGAATGTATCAAAAATTTCTACTGCACAAAAATCTTATAACAGCTCTACTAAATAATCTTTTATTTATATAAATGCCAATTTATTTTCAGCAATTATATAACGTAATTATCAATTTTACTATTATGCCATTCTACTAAATCCTCTAATGTAACATTATCAACAACACCTTTAATTGCATCATCGATCTTTTTCCATAGTATAACTGTTACACATTCATTTTCACGTTCACATGTATTTACTTCGTCTTCTAAACATGGTACTGGGCATAGACTTCCCTCTGTTAATCTTAAAATACTTCCTACTGTATATTCTCTTGGCTTTTTGGATAAATTATATCCGCCTTGTGGTCCTCTTACACTTCTTACATAGCCTGCTTTTGTTAAGATAGCTATTATCTGTTCTAAATATTTATCTGATATCTCTTGTCTTTCAGAAATCTCTTTTATTCTTATTGGCTTACCATTTTCATTAATGGCTAAATCAAGCATTAATCTTAATGCATATCTTCCTTTTGTAGAAATTCTCATTATCCTATCCTCCTAAATTCACTTTTCATTTGCAATATAGGCATAGCCTTATTAAATAAATTGTTCGTAGCTCATCATAACTATATCATGATATATTCTTATCTTTGTATTTCTATTCATATCAAAATTCTAGTCTTTATTATATTTTATATCTATTCATTGTTTTTTGTACAGTATATAAAATCATAATTTTTTAATTCTTAATTTAATACATATAGAAATAGGCTTAATTTATATTGAAGTCATGTATGCATAAATTCCAATAAATTCATAAATATTGTGATATACTTGTATATAAATACCTGCTTTTTCAAATATAAAATTATAATTGTTAAAATATAGGAGAATCGTATGAAAGATAAATTAGAAAACCTTATAAAAACTTTTATTAGAGAATATTCTCAAAATCATAATACCACTACTTCCTGGAATGAACCCTTAATTGCATATGCAGATGCATTTAATGAAGACTTTATTAAACTTAAGGAATTAGTAAGTCCTACCCATGCAATGCCTCATGATTTTTTATCTAATGCCAAAACTGTAGTTACATACTTCATACCATTTAATGGTGATATTATAAAAAGTAATATAGCCCATAAACATTCATCAAAAGAATGGTCAATAGCTTATATAGAAACAAATAAATTAATATATGATTTAAATACATTCATCAAATCTGAGCTAGAAAAATTAGGTTTTAACTCTAATATAATTCCTGCCACTCACAATTTTGATACTCAAAAGCTTATAAGTGACTGGTCTCATAGACATGTTGCAGCTATTGCTGGGCTTGGTACATTTGGAATTAACAATATGCTTATCACTGATAAAGGATGTTGTGGACGTGTTGGAAGCTTTGTAACAGATATGAAAATAGAGCCTTCTTCTAAAATTAAAAATGAAAACTGCTTATATAAAAGTTTAAATATATGTAAAAAATGTGTTGAAAGATGCGTTAATGATGCATTAAAAATAGATTCTTTTGACAGGCATAAATGTTATGAAATGTGCTTAATTAATGATAAATTTCATGATAATCTTGGACTTGTTGATGTTTGTGGCAAATGCTTAGTTGGAGTTCCATGTTCTACAAAAAATCCAAATAATATCTGATTTGTATAACTTGAAATTTCTAACAAGAAAAATATAGACAATCATCATATCTTTATTTATATCATTGATGATTGTCTATAAATATCTATTTGGAAAATAAGTCATTCTTACTATCAGAGTTCCAAACATATTCAATATTATAAGCTATTTCATTTGCCTTTTCTTCTCCAAACCTGTCACTTACAAATCCTAACGTCATATCAATTCCTGCTGAAACGCCTGATGATGTATAATACTTTCCATCTACAACCCATCTTGCTTTTTGTACCCAATTAACAGTATCATTAATAGATTTAACCCATTCAAATGCTTGCTTATTTGATGTTGCACTTTTTCCGTTTAATACATTTGCTTTTGCAAGAAGAGCTGAACCTGTACATATTGATAAGCAGAATCCAGATTCTTCTGCTATTACTTTCAACATATTAAGAAATGATTCATCATTTACAAGTTCTCTTGTTCCTTGTCCACCTGGAATAACTAAAATACCTTTTTTATCAGCCAAATCAATATCCTCTGTTATAATTTGAGTTTTTTGTCTGCTTGTAATCATTCCACCATTTTGTGAATAGTAGTGAATATCATACTCTTGCACTTTACCTAATATTTCTAGTGGTCCAAAAATGTCTAATGTTTCAAAATCATTAAATAATATAATATTTACGTTCATTTTATCATCTCCATTAGCAATATGAAATATATAATAAGTTTAATTCCACCATAAACAATATAATTTATAACCATCTTTAAGCTTCTCAATAGATATATGCTCATCTATTTCACTTGGAGATGCTTCTTTAAACCAAGATTCTATCTCTTCTTCATTTGCTGTTGTAACAACAAAAGCAGTATCTGAGTATGGCCATTCTTCTTCAACATCTACATCAGATATTTCTATATATACTTCCTTAACATTTTCTTTTTTCTCTATCTCTTTAAAAATCGCATAAAATTCCTTAACATCAAATTCATCAGTACATGCATTTGATGAAAAAGAACCTTTCACATAATTGCCTTCAAAAAAATCATTAACCGAAATTCTTTCATTATTTTCTATTTTATTAAGTAAAGCTCTTTTTTCCTTAGATGAAGGATTTAATTTAATTGCTGTATCATAATAATTATTAGCTTTATCTTCTTGACCTAACTTCTCATAGATTTTACCTATTTTATTACAATAAAGCTCGCTCTTATTATTAAATTCAAAAGCTTTTATATACTATTTTAAAGATTTTTCATACCTTTTATATCTTTCATAATAAGATCCTAACAAAAAGTATCCTTTTGCATCATTTGGCTTATCTTTAATTGCATCTAAATATTTTGTTAAACCTTGATCCATTTCAAAATTTTCTAAATTAACTGCTTTTTTATAATAGTTTTGTGCTTTATTTAAATCACCTAATTTTTCATAAATATCCCCTATAAATTTGCAATAATAATGATTATACGAATCTACTTCAAAAGCCTTCTTATAATATTTTAACGCTTTTATAAAATCATTATTTTTCTTATAATAATTCCCTATCCATGAATTTATTTTGGGATCCTTAGGATTCTTAGCTATCATTTTTTTATATTTGTCTAATTCACTATCCATAAAATCCTCCCTTCTATATGTTTCTTAATATATTATTACTCAATTGCCTCTTTTCATTTTTCTACTTCATAAGCATATTTTACTAAATGAATTATAAATTTACAATTGTATCTATTTTGGCTTTTTAAAAGAGTTGAATAAAAATATAGCTATTTAATTTTCAAAGAACATTTTTTCATTTTAATTCACTACTTAAAATCTAACTATTATATAATGTTAGAAATCCGAAAAAAATTTTTATTCTAATTCTGTTTAACATCTTAAAAACTTCTTCTTATCCCCAGTAAATAAGCAAATTCTTAAGTTTTTACACATATATGAACTAATATTTATGAATATATTTATTCTAATACTTTTAAGTTTATATCTTTATAAATATACTAATTTGTAAAATGTTATCTATGTGACTTCAATAAAATTTTTCTTCTTAAATTTAAAGGTTCTAAATATCATTTCATTTAATGATTTTAAATTTATCTTGAGTGTTATAAATATTTTTCCCATAATTTTTAATTTTAGCGTTTAATGGACATAATGTATAACGAAAGTTAAATACACTAGAAATTTTATTTTGAGCAAAATAAAACTTCTAGTGTATTTAACTTTTATTTTTAATTTTAATAATTATATACATTTTAACTTTACTCCATTAACTCCTGCTTTAAAACTTTTCATAAACAAATCGAATGTACCTTTAATTGATTGTGCATTATCAGTTTCATGATTTAACTTAAGTACTTCGATTGCGGTTTCGACAGTACATAACTCTCCTTCCGATGCACCTCTTCTCAAAGTATATTCTGACTTATAAATTGGATTTAATGAAATTCGCGGCAGTTTTTTTAAATAATCACTCTTTCTAAACATTTTTGCAGCTTCTTTCCATGTGCCATCCAAAATAATAAATGCTGGCGTTTTTTTTGAAGCTTTATATTCAAATTTTCTTTCTAACGATTCATCATTTTCTGTAGGAAATAGTATATATATTTCATACTCTTTACTATTAATGTAATCAATTAATTTTTCAGGAATATTTTTTCTCTCCCAAAGGAATAACTCCGTTGATTTTTGGTTAACCAATTTTAGTAATCTAGCTGTATTTGAAGGCCTACTAAATTCTTTTTCTGATGATAATATCCATATCTTTGCTTTAGTCTCTATCTTAGGCACAATATTGCATATACAATTTATTATTGGTAACCCGCATTTATTGCAACTTTCATATAATTTTGTAATTTGTTTAACTTTAAATTTAGAATCCATATTCTATCCTTTTAATACTTTTTTTATTCTTTGTTATTAATTTTTTCTTGTACATTAGTTTGTATTTCCTTATTATTAATCCTAAAAACTACAATTGCACTCAGCGAACTTACAACCATAACAAAAATAATACAAAAAGCAACCAAAAATATACATTTCCCTTTACTTATCTCCATTATTGACCAGCTCCTTTCATAATTAAATTATATCTAATATATCTTTATATGTAAACAATTACCCTTTTAAAAAGTTTCTAATAATCGAGTAGGAGGTAGACAATTATTTTGTCTACCGACCTCTCACACCACCAGTA
>ERZ810019.92-NODE-92-length-30101-cov-6.28982_pt1 | contig 30101 bp, 28 predicted proteins | sample MGYA00520494_ERZ810019 | MGnify/ENA primary metagenome ERZ810019 (study PRJEB31588, sample SAMN03398862) | human gut metagenome | study: EMG produced TPA metagenomics assembly of the PRJNA231909 data set (A prospective, longitudinal analysis of the... | reverse complement strand
GTTCAGACGTGTGCTCTTCCGATCTTTCCTGGAATATATGGCAGTTTGAGGTTCGGAATTATATGGCTTATTATAGGGATTATATCATTTACAATTAAGATTATGATTATGAAAAAAAAGAAAAATATAGATGAAAAAGAAGAGAATGACACAAAAATTCAGTCAGAAATAAATGAAAAAGAACCAGTATTTACTTTAGAGTAAGCTTATAAAAATATTTTTTAGAAGGTGGCAATAAATGAAAAAGAATATAAGTCTTTTAATAGCTTTAGCATTAAGTGTAAGTTTAGCTGGAGGAAATTGTATTAGCGTTTCAGCAATTGAAAAATCTGATTTTAATGTAAGTACAAGCAATAATATAGGCGTTTCAGTTATTACATTAGACAGAGCAATTGATGCTGCTATTAGCAATAGTGATTCATTAAAATTAAAATCAAAAGAAATTAAATATTATAAAGATAAATTAAAGCTTCAAGAATATTCAAATGACTTTTATGAAGATATCAATGATGATGACATTGATAATGAATTATTAGAGTTTAGTTATGATAAATTAGAAATTCAAAAAGATCAATCTGAAGCTACAAAAAATTTTCTTAAAGATCAGATAACTGCTGATATTACAGATAAATATAATGCAATAATCCTAAAAGAGATAGAAATTGAAAATTTGAAGAAAAGTTTTGAGATTAAAAATAATGAATTATATTATTTAAAGGCTAAAGTACAAATAGGAAAAGCCAAAAGTAATGATTTAGAAGATAAAGAAATAGAAGTAAAATCTTTAAAGGATAGTATAACAGCCAAAGAAAATTCTTTAAGCATAAACAAGGAATATTTTGGTGTATTAACAAATTTAAATACATCAAATTGTATTTTTGATAGAAGTGTTAATTATAATAAATTTAAAATTGATGGTTCTATTGATAATTATATAGATGAGAAATTAGATGAATATTTGCATTATAATGAAGAAATATTAAATCTTACAGAAGATACATTTAATGAAGTTAAAGATGATGGAGTAGATGATATCCTTGATGAAGATCCACCAAGTGTACCAGACAAAGCAAAATATGTTTCTACAGAAACTGATGAAAATGGAAAACCTACTGCAAGTTTTAATTATGGTGGATATGCATTAGGGATGATGGAATATCAAAGCAAGATAGAAAGTTACATAAAACATTTGCAAAGATATGAATCTTATCTCGATGGAAAATATTCGATTGATGAAGGAAAAGTTAAGCTCGAGGATTCTAAGAAAAAATTAAAAAATGGATTAAAAGAATCCTATGCTGCATTACTTGATTTAGAAAATACAATAGATAATTTAAGTAATACAGTAAATTCAACAAATAAAAAATTAGAATTTGCAAAAGCAAGCGTAGAAAATGGATTAATGACAGAAAATGACTACAATTCAAAAGTTTTGAGCGCAAAAGATCTTGAAAGTAATCTTAGAAAACTAGTAAATACACATGATAAGCTTAAGAATAATATAGAAAAACCATGGACACTTAGTAGTAATTAAAGCATATAGACTGTTGAAAAGAGATCTTATAGTATCAAAAGTTATAGAAATTTAATTGTATTAGTATTATTTATAGAAGAAAATTTATTAAATATCATCAATTACGTATAATAGAATAAGAAATACATTTTAATGGAATATAGTTAAAGGTGATGATCGAATGAAAAAATGCTTATTTTGTAAAAAAGAATTAAAAGATAATTTTATCACAAATAAGGTAGATACATTTTGCAGTGAGGAGCATTATGATAAATTTTTAAAATCTCTTAGCAAAGAAGAGTATATAGAACTTCAAAATTCATTTTGCGTATGCAGCGATGAATAACACTATTTGAAATTTAATAAAAAATAAGAATATATAATTATAATAAAAAAGATTTGGTGGTTAATTACCTACCAAATCTTTTTTATTATGTAGTAAATTTGTTCTTAAATATTAAAAACAATAATATAAATAAATACGTATAGTAATGCAAGGGAGAAGAATATGAAAGCAATTGTAGATATATTTTCTGGATTTTTAGGTTCAGGAAAAACAATGCTTATAAAAAAATTATTAAATGAAAATGCTTATGGAAAAAATACAGTAATAATAGAAAATGAGTTTGGTGAAGTGTCTATTGATGGAGCAATATTAAAGGAAAGTAATTTGAAGATTAAGGAAATAAATGCAGGGTGTATATGTTGTCAGGTATCAGGTGATTTTGGAGATTCAGTACTTGAGGTTATGAGAAAATATGATCCAGAAAATATAATAATTGAACCATCTGGAGTTGCAAAATTAAGTGAGATTTTAAAAATATTAGAGCAGATTAAATTTATAGATAAAATTCAAATACGTAATATATTCACTTTAATTGATGTTAATAATTATAATATATATTTAGAAAATTTTAAGGAGTTTTATTTAGATCAGATAGAAAATGCTAATAAAATTGTTATAAGCAGGACGCAGCTTGTAGATAAAAGAACAGTTGATGAAGTAAATTTAAGTCTACAAAGATTAAATAGAAATGCTATCATTTTTTCAGATTCTTGGAATAATTTAAAAAAAGAAGATTTTATGAAAAAATTAAAAATAAATGAAAACGTGAAAAAATTAAATTTAAGCAATAAAAGCAATATAAAAGCATTTAGAAAAGAATTTAAGAGAAATCATAATGCAGATGAATTATTTGAAAGTTATCCAATTCATATAGATAAATTTATAAGTACAAAAGAGCTGGAACATAAATTTAATTTTATTTCCAGTAATAACAAATATGGGAACATTATAAGAGCCAAGGGAATAATAAAAGATAAATCAGGATTATATTATCAATTTGACTACGTTCCAAATGAATTTAAAATAAGAGAAATAAAATGGTCAAACAAAAAAGTTATTTCAATTATAGGAAGTGAATTAAATAAAAAGGAGCTTTTAAATTTATTTAATTAACAAAGGGAGGGCTGTATTTAGCAATGAAGATAAATGTTGAGATTGTAACAGGCTTTTTAGGTTCTGGAAAAACAATTTTTTTAAACTCACTTATAAGTGAAACGCAAGTTGAGGATGAGAAAGTATTAGTATTCCAATTTGAAAAAGGTAAGACTTATATAAATGGAAATAATGATATAAATTATCCTATCAAAGTGATTTATATAAAAGAGCTAAAAGATTTTAGGGAAAGCATATTATATGAAATAGATAGATACAAGCCCAACAGAATATTAATAGAATATAATGGAACAGCTGATATAAATTATATTTTAAGAATTATAAATAAGAAAGTATATAGGCAGTATATGAAAGTTTCAACTATATATTTTATAGGTGATTCTACTAATTTAAAAGAGTATATAGATAATTTAGGTAATTTTATAATTCCTTTTATAAAAAATGCAAACATGGTTGTGTTAAATAACACAGATAAGCTTAACAAAGGTCAAATAGAAGAATATATTCAAAAAATAAAAAGCTTGAATTCAAACTCATATATTTTAAATGTAAATAATAAATATACAATGAAACAAAATTTAAGAGAAGCTAATGTGCTTGATACAGGAATAATAAAAAAAATAAAAGTAAAAATGAAAAACTATTGGAGTAGATAAGAATGAGGTAAGTATATGAAAAATAGAAAGTGTTTTTTTTCTACATTTATATTGGCTTTGTTTATAGTTATCTTTCATATTATAAGTAAAACCAATATAAATTTTAAATTCAATGACATAGGTGACTTTTCAACAATATTTATAAGTATAATGATAGATGCAATACCATTTGTAATCCTTGGATCTTTTGTATCAGCTATAATTCAAATATATATTTCAGAAGATAATATAAAAAGAATTATACCTAAAAATGAAATATTAGGATATTTTGAAATGGCTCTTATAGGATTTATTTTTCCTATATGTGAATGTGCTATAGTACCCATAGGAAGAAGGCTAATAAAGAAAGGGCTTCCAGTAGGACTTGGGGTAACATTTATGCTTGCAGTACCAATAGTTAATCCTATAGTTATATTATCTACATATTATGCATTTTATGATATGCATGAAATGGTACTTTTACGTACTGTAGGAGGATTCTGTGTTGCAATATTAATAGGTGTAATAATAGATAAAATTCAGGATAAAGATAAAGTAATATTATCTAATTATATGGAAAATGATATTTTATGCAATTGTGGATGCAATAATTTATCTTATGGAAATGAAAGCAAAATAAAGTTAATAATAAACCATACAAGCAGAGAGTTTTTAGATATTACTAAATATTTAATATTTGGAGCTTTAATATCAAGTGGATTTCAAATAATAACAAATCATGCTGATTTTACATCTATATCAAATAATAAGATAATGACTATATTATTTATGATGTTTCTTGGATTTAGCTTATCACTTTGTTCAGAGGCAGATGCATTTGTTGGAAAGTCATTAATATATTCAAATTCATTAAGTGGACTAGCTGGTTTTTTAATTCTTGGACCTATGCTTGATTTAAAAAACTTAATAATATTATATGGAAGCTTTAGAAAAAATTTTGTTTTTAAATTGTCACTTGTAACCATAAGCTGTGTTTTCTTAATCTGTTTATTATTTATGATATGTGGTTTTTAAAAAATAGTATGGGAGGAACTAAATTTTGCGAAGATTCAATTTTGGAGAGTTAATATATTTTTTAACTCTTTGTTTTTTAGATATATTTTTGATATATATTATGTTAACGAATAAAGTGGATTTTTATGTGGGAAAAAAGATGATTATATATGTATTTTTTGCTATCATAATGATTTCACTTATGATGATCTTTCAATTCCCTAGAATATTTACTACAAAAAGCTCAGAAAATATATTAATAAAAAGCTTTCCGCTTATTTTAACTTTAGTACTTGGAATGATTTCTTTAAATAATGCAGGAAATTTTAAACATATTTTGTTAAATGATAAAATAGCAAATACTAATCATGAGCATAAGTATAATGTTGATGAATTTATAAAACTCATAAATGACAGGACTATAGTAATAAATGAAGAAAATGCTGTTATTTTAGAGGAAATATCTATGAATCCTAAAAAGTATTTAGGATATAAAATAATAACAGATGGTTTTGTGTGTAAAGAGAATTACTTATCTAATAATCAATTTATTTTAGGAAAAATAGTCATGAATTGCTGCAGAGCAGATGCGGAAGTATTTGCAATAGCAGCACAATATACTGATATTAAAAGCTTACGTGAAAATCAGCCAATAAAGGTAGAAGGAATTATAGATTCTACACAGATATATGACAAAGGGAAAGAATATACTATACCATTAATAATTGTAAATAAATTAAACTGATATAAAACATATATTAGTGGAAAACTAAAATGAAAAAACAAATGAAGGAGGTAGAAATAATGGATAATAAGAATGCTAATAACAGTTTTATTAATATGGCAAGAGTAGGACATTTTACAAAAAATGCAGTAGAAAATTTTGAGGAAAATATAGTAAATCAGACTAACTATTTAGAAAAAGTCAAAAGTAACAGTAAAAATAATGTTAATTAGTTCCAAATCAATTATTTATTGCTTCTAAAAATATTCCCTCTTTATATGTTAAGTATAAAGAGGAAATATTTTTATGGATAAAGTGATAATTTATGGTAAACTAATATTGTATTTTATAAATTTTATGTAACATAGAACTATAAAAATGCAATATTAGGTGAGGTGCAAAAATGAAAAAATGTTTTAAAGAAAAAATTAAAGCATTTTGGAGTAAGTTTATCCAAGATGAAGCATATATAAGAAAATTAATAGATAATACTGATGAGATAGACAAGGCTTATGATTATATAAATGACTTGTTAAATATTGCCTTTGAAGAAATTTATTTTGAAATAGGTGTAAATGATGAAAAGAAGTACGAACTTATACTAACACCAGAAGGAAGTAGGGAAAAGCTATTTTTATTATATGAATGGTATATACGTTCAAATGAAGAATTAAAAGATAAATGGAATTTTTATTATACGAGGCCGCGTATAAAAGAAGGGGAAAATTTCAATATAAATATGTATGATATTAATCTTATATATGAAGATGTGTATATAATTCCAGAGATAGATTTTGAACAAAAAAGAGTTAATTTAAAAGTGTATTGTGAAAAACTTACTACTTTAAATGAAACTGAAAGGTATAATTTATTTTTTATATTATTGGATATGTATATAAGTGAAATTTACTCTATGGATTTTATAGGTTATATTGATTTTTATGAAAAATCAAAAGATAATATACTAAAAAAAATAGAATTAGAACGAAATAATATCTCAAAAGATGAATTTGATATGTTAATTGAAGAAGAAAAAGAAGATGATGCTGGAAATCAATATTTAAATTATGAATTAAATGTAGAAATATTTGAAAAAATAAGTATATCTATGAATAAGCTAAAATCATATATAGATGAAGTAATTAACCAAAATAAGTGGAAGGACTATGAAAATCCATTTGATAGATTTTATAGTTATCATATGCAGCCAAGCACCGAAAGTGATTATGATATGAGAGAAGATGTAATAGCTGGAGCATGCTTAGATATTTCAATTATAAATGAATATTATAATTATTCTGATAAAATGTATAATAGAAATTACGAAAATGGAGTAGTTTATGGTTTTTTATTTTTTGAAAATATAAATATAAATCAAAATGAAGTGATATCAGTCAGAATAAATATAGAAGATGAAATTGTAAGTTTAATAGAAGAACATGGAATAGGAAAACTCATTGGTGGAGCAACAGGATTTTATTATTCTTATATGGACTTTATTATTTTTGATTTTAAAGAATTTTTAAAGATATCTAAAATAGTACTAAATAAATATAATTTTAAAGAAAAAGGATTTAAAAAATTCAAAAGAGAAGATAAAATAATAATGTTTAATTAAAAGTGGAATATTTTATTATGTAGCCACAAGATACTTTTTTTGGTAGAAAGGAGCACATGAATGAATATATTAAAAATGATGAAGAGTGAAAAAGGCTTTAATGAAAAAGAAAAAAGTATAAGTAGATTTTTACTAGAAAATTATGAAAAAATAGTTGATATGCCATCAAGAGAGGTTGGTACATATACTTATACGAGTTCTTCATCAGTAGTACGTTTTTGCCAAAAACTAGGGTGCAAAGGGTATAGTGATTTTAAAGTAAAGTTTTTAAGTGAAGTTAAATCAGCACAACTGTTAAATCTAGATGATGAAATAAGCCTTAATGATAAAGATAGTGCAATATCAGTTGTAGAAAAAATAACATCACTTAATAATCAGGTTATAAATGAAACTAAAAATGAATTATCTATAGAAAATATAATAAAAATAGCAAATTATATTCTTAAAGCAGAATATATTGATTTTTTTGCTTATGATTTAAATTTATATCTTGCAGAGTATGCATGTAATCAATTTTTTCATTGTGGAAAAATATCAAATGTTTATTCTGCAAGTAATGCTCAGCAGTTGTTAGCTTTAACTGCAAAACAAAATCATCTTGGCATTTTTATTAGTAGAGATGGAGAAAATCCCAAACTTATAGCAGCAGCAAAAACATTAAAGAAATCTAAAGTGAAAACAATAGTTATTACTATGAGAAAAGATAGTACTTTAGCAAGTATATGTGACGAATATGTTCATGCATCATATGCATATAAAATAGAGGAGTTAGGAGCTATAATGTTTTCTACTTCAGTAAAATATATAATTGATATTTTTTTCAGTATGGTATTTGTAAGCCAATATGATAAATCAATGAATCTTAATAAGACATACGATACTTTTTGGTCAAGAGGGAATGTTTAAATGAATATTTGTTTCACAATATAAATAATAGTTTAAGTAATATATGAAGCAACTGACCAATATTGGCAATAGATATTGATATATACATATTTATAATGATAAAATCACATCATAAATAAATTATTTAAAAGTTTTGAAAGGATGGGTTTTTATGAAAGAAAAGAAGTTCCCTGAAGATTTCTTATGGGGAAGTGCTTCAGCAGCATACCAAGTAGAGGGCGCATACTTAGAAGATGGCAAAGGAATGTCGAATTGGGATAAGTTTGTTAGAGTTCCAGGAAAAACATTCAAAGGAACTACTGGAGATGTTGCAGTAGACCATTATCACAGATATAAAGAAGATATTGCTCTTATGTCAGAAATGGGATTAAAGACTTATCGTTTTTCTGTTGCGTGGACTAGAATTTATCCAAATGGTAATGGAGAAGTTAATGAAGATGGATTACAATTCTATGAAAATTTAATTGATGAATGTATTAAATATGGTATTGAACCAATGGTTACAATATATCATTGGGACATGCCACAAGCTTTAGAAGATCAGTATCATGGCTGGGAAAGCAGAAACATAATTGATGATTATGTAAATTATGCAGTTACTTTATTTAAACGTTTTGGAGATAAGGTTAAGTACTGGATTACAATGAATGAACAAAACGTATTTACTGAACATGGATGGCTTAGAGGTTATCACCCACCAGGCAAAGTAAATGATAGAAAAATGTTCTATCAAGTAAATCACCATGCAAACATAGCACATGCTAAGACTGTATTAGAATATAAGAAATTAGGTCTTAATGGAATGATTGGTGCAAGCTTCGCATTTTCACCAAGTTATAGCTTTGACTGCAGTTCAGAGAATGCAATTGCTAAATTAAATTTTGATGAATACCAAAGCTATTGGTGGATGGATGTTTATGCATATGGAAGATATCCAGTTACTGTAATGAAGCAATTAGAAGAACAAGGTATTGCTCCAGTATTTGAAGATGGAGATAAAGAAATACTTTTAGATGCTGCTAAATGCTTAGATTTTATTGGAGTTAACTACTATCAAACTGCTGCAATTAAGCATAATCCACTTGAAGGTGGAGTTGGTATGGGGGAAATGAATACAACTGGTAAAAAAGGAACATCTTCTGAAGATGGTATACCAGGATTATTTAAGAAAACTGAAAATCCATACTTAAGAAAGACTGATTGGGACTGGACTATTGATCCAAGTGGATTAAGATATGCATGTAGAGAAATAACAAGCAGATATTACCTTCCAATTGTTATTTCAGAAAATGGACTTGGAGCTTTTGATAAATTAGAAGAAGGTAATGTAATTCATGATGACTATAGAATTGCCTATCTAAAAGCACACATTGAAGCATTAAAAGAAGCTGTATCAGAAGGATGTGAAGTTTTAGCTTATTGTACATGGTCATGTACAGATTTGTTAAGTTGGTTAAATGGATATCAAAAGAGATATGGATTCATTTATGTAGATAGAGATGAAAATGAAGACTGTTCATTAAACCGTTATAAAAAAGATAGTTACTATTGGTATAAAAATGTTATTGCTACAAATGGAGAAGAACTATAATTTGTAAATCTTCATTTAGATAAAAAACCTTTACCGTAAAAATCATCAGTAATAGGAATGTTACTGATGATTTTTATTATCTCTAAAATAATTATATAAATATTGTGTGTGAAGATGCTATAATTGAGTAGTAGAAAGCAATAATATACGAGGATAAATGAAATTTTTGGATTAAGATGATTTAAAAATACAATTATAAAATTACCCAATAAAGTATAATACAGATTTAAAATAATGTTAAAATTAGATTTAGCATTTTTATTTCAGAAATAGAAACTTAAGAAAGGGAGTTATAACTAATGAATAATAATAATATGATACTAATATGTCCAATTTGTAAAGACAAACTTACTAAATGCATGGAAAAGAAAGTTTATACATGTAAAAATAATCATTCATACGATATAGCAAAACAAGGATATGTTAATCTTATAATAAGCAATCAGAAAAGAAGTAAGAATCCAGGAGATTCTAAAGAAATGGTTTTAGCAAGAGTTGATTTTTTAAATAGAGGATTCTATAAGACTATATGTAATAAAATAAATGAAGTAATATATGAGTACTTAAAAGACATAAAAGAAAAAATAAATATTTTGGATGTTGGATGTGGCGAGGCCTATTATTTAAGCCAATTAAAGAGTTATATGGATAAAAAAGATGTGGAAGGAAATTATTATGGAATGGATGTTTCAAAAGAAGCAGTAAAATATGCAGCTAAGCTCTACAAAGATTGTATATTTGCTGTTGGCAATAACTATCATATTCCAGTGGAAAATGATTCTGTAGACTGTGTACTTTCAGTTTTCAGTCCAATTGATATAGATGAAATTAATAGAGTATTAAAGAAAAATGGTATTTTTATTAGAGTTCTGCCAAGGACTAATCACTTAATTGAGCTTAGAAAAATAATTTATAATGAAGTTAATTTAAATGAGAAAGTATATATAGCTGATGAAAACAAAGATGAATATTTAAGAGAAGAAAATATTAGTTTTAATATGGAATTAAATAAAGAAGAAATACAAAGTCTTTTAAAGATGACTCCACACTATTGGAAGAGTACACCAGAAAATAAAACTAAATTAGAAGAAATTGATTCTTTAAATATTACTGTTGATATGCGCATAGGAATATTTAAAAAGAAATAGCAAATTAATATGGTGTGGAACAATTTTGAACTAAGTATCATATAATGGTCAATTGTCAGGAGAAAATAATAAATAAAGATGATTATAATAAAATATTTTTGTAAAAAATTACTAAAAGCGTTTATAACAAATGATAAATGATATATAATATAAAGTGGGTAAAGTTATTTGGTTTATTAAGGTATAAAGAGAACGGAAGGGTGTAGAATTTTGAACAAGTTTATTATTTTAGAAAGGGTAAAGCCATTTTTAAGTAAAAAAAATACTACAGGAAAAAGCACATTTAAAAGTTTATTTAATGATTTTAGTCAATTAGATTTGATAGAGATAATAAATATATTGGAAGAGAATCGAATTTTTGTTGATATAACAGAATCTATAAGAGCTTAAGAATAGAAAAAGGTAGCCATGAGCTGCCTATTTTTATTGAATTTTATTACGTATAGTACTTTAAATACACTAAAAGTTAATTTTATGTTAGAATTAATTCGGTATTATTATAGCATAAATGAAATTTTAGGAGGAAATCATGAAAAATGTAAAAGCTGTTATATTTGATATGGATGGTGTAATTTTTGATACAGAGAAAGCGTATCTAGATATTTGGACAAATGTATTTGAAACTCATGGATATGCTTTAGATAGAAACATATATATTTCTCTTATGGGAACTGGAAAAGAAAATGTAATGAAAGTTTTTAAAGAAAAATATGGTGAAAATCTACCTATAATTGAGATGTATAAAGAAAAAGATGAAAAGCTTTTAGATAGAGTGAAAAGGAGATTGGTTCCTATAAAGGATGGAGCTTATGAATTGTTAAACTATTTAAAAGAAAATAATTTTAAAATAGCTCTTGCAACATCATCAAGACGAGAAAGATTGGATTTACAAATTAAGATGTTTGATATTTTTGAAATGTTTGATACAATAGTTTGTGGAGAAGACGTAATTAATGGAAAGCCAAATCCAGAGATATTTTTAAAGGCATCAGAAAAGCTTGGGGTAGCTCCAAAAGACTGTATTGTAATTGAAGATTCTTTAGCCGGAATTAAGGGAGCATATGCTGGAGGAATGATTGGATTTCATGTACAAGACCTAAAAATAGCAGATGAAGATATTTTAAGATATTGTAATAAAAATTTCATGAATTTAAAAGAGATAAAAGATTATATAAGTGAAGTATTTAAATAGATTATGTAGTTATACATACAATTCAATACAGTACATCTAAAGAAACTTTTACTAATCCCAAACATAAAAATTTTTAAGTAGTGTACTTTAAAAACATATTATATAAAAAGTTTATGAATTCTGCATTTCATAAACTTTTTATTTTTGCGGAAACTAAAGTTAAAAAATATATAATAATTTTAAATAAAAGATAATAAAGCATTGACTCATACCTAAGGTATGGGTATAAAATATAATTAATCTATGATAAAGAAAAAATATTAAACAAATCAAAACTAACAAAATTAAATTGATAGGAGAGATGAGAAGTGAAAAAAATACCATTTTCACCACCAGATATAACAGAAGGTGAGATAAATGCCGTTTCAGAAGTACTAAGGTCAGGATGGATAACATCTGGTCCAAGACTAGCTGAATTTGAAGAAAAAATGGCTAACTATTGTGAAGCAAATTATGCACTTGGGTTAAACAGTGCTACAGCGGCAATGGAATTAGTATTAAAAGTCTTTGATATAAAAGAAGGCGATGAAATTATAACAAGTCCATATACATATACAGCTACATCAAGTGTAGGTGTTCATAGAGGCGCTAAAATAGTATATGTAGATGTTAAAAAAGATACATTTGAAATGGATATAGATAAAGTAGCTGAAAAGATAACTAATAAGACAAAAGTAATAATGCCAATTGATATAGCTGGTGTACCTTTTGATTATGACGCTTTAAAGGCAGTATTAAAAGAAAAAAATCGTGAAGATATAATTATCCTTTGTGATTCAGCACATTCATTTGGAGCCAAGTATAAAGGAAAGCATGTTGGGTCACAATGTGATTTTCATTCATTTTCTTTTCATGCAGTAAAAAATTTAACTACAGGTGAAGGCGGTGGACTTACATTTAATGATAATAATTTTAAAGGACATGAGGATCTTTTAAAAATGCTTAGAACAACTGCAATGCATGGACAGACAAAAGATGCTTTAAGCAAATTAAAAGCAGGCGCATGGGAATACGATATAATAAATGATGGACTTAAATGTAACTTGACTGATATAGGTGCAGCAATAGGACTCGTTCAACTTACAAGATATGAAGATATGCTTGAAAAAAGAAGACAAATATTTAAAACTTATACAGATATTTTAAGCAAAGAGGATTTTTCAATTATCCCATTTACAAAAGATGATAATGGTACAGAAACATCATATCATTTATATTTATATAGAGTAAAAGGATTTAAAGAAGAGCAAAGAAATGCACTTATAACAAATTTAGCTGAAAAAGGAATAGCTACAAATGTGCATTATAAACCACTTCCAATGTTAACTTTATATAAAAACCTAGGATATGATATAAAAGATTATCCTAATGCATATGCACAATATGAAAATGAAATAACATTACCAGTGTATAGTACATTATCTCTTGAGGATGCTGAATATATAGCAAAAGAAACAGTTAAAGCAATTAAAGAAATTTTAGCATAAATTTTAAATAAAGAAGAGACTTATTTGAATGTTAAAATGAACTTGTATTAAGGAATTTTTAATATAGATAAGTCTTTTTGTTTTATATAGACATGGATATAAAATTAAACATTTAGTATAATTTAGATGTAGATTTAAGTTTTTGTTAAAGTTAAAGGTAATAATAAGAATAAAATTAGAAAAGAAATGATGTGAAGAAATTAATATAATGAGGTTAAAAATGAAAATTAGTGAGTTTGCTAAAAGATCAGGTGTAACAATAAAAACTCTTCTTCATTATGAAAAAATAGGGTTATTGATACCATCAAGTAGAAATGAAAATGGATACAGAGTATATTTAGAAGAGGATTTTTTAAAATTGCAGCAGATAACTACATTAAAATATATAGGTTTATCTTTAAAAGAAATAAATCACATTATAAATGAGAATAACGAAAATCTAGAAAATATGATATGTATTCAAAAAAAGGCCCTTGAAGAAAAGAAAAAACATATTGAAGAAGTTATAAAAGTATTTGATAAGGCAGAAATGCAGGCCAAAGAAAATGGAAGTTTAGATGCTGATAGTTTAATTAACATAATAAAAATAACTAATATGGAGAGCACAATAAAAGAGCAGTATAATAGTGATAAAAATCTGAATTTAAGAAGTAATCTACATAGCTATAATGTAAATAAAATTGACTGGGATGTTTGGTGCTTTGAGAATATGAAATTTTGTAAAAATGATAAAGTATTAGAGTTAGGATGCGGCAATGGAAAGCTTTGGCTTAAAAATAAAGAAAAAATAGAAACAGATCTAAATATAACTTTATCAGATTTTTCCAAAAGTATGATAAAAAGTGCTAAAAATAATTTGAAGGAAATAAATATGGATTTTCAATATAAAGAAATTAATGCTGAGAAAATTCCATATAAAGATGAAACATTTGATGTAATTATAGCAGAGCATATGATTTATTTTGTTTCTAATATAGAGAAAGCATTGGAAGAAATAAAAAGGGTACTTAAGCCAAATGGGAAGGTCTATATAACTACTAACTCAAAAAATACAATGAATGAGCTAAATGAATTATGTGAAAAATTCGCACCTAATTCAGGGTTAAGTAATAACGGGCTTTCAGAAAGATTTAATTTAGAAGAAGGTGAAAAGCTACTTAAAAAGTATTTTAACAATGTAAGTCTTAACGTACTTGAAGGTAAAATCATTTTAAGTGAATCAGAGCCATTAGTTTCATATAAAGCATCTACCATACAAGGAAAGTCAATTCTTATAGGAAAGAAAAGAATCGAGTTTAAAGATTATCTGGATAATTACATAAAAGAGAATAAACAAATATTGATAACAACTAAAGCAGGAATATTTGAAATAATTAAATAATATTCAAAGATCACATATGTTAAAAGTAATATAAGAATATATGTGGTCTTTATTATTTATCTATTTTATATGCAGAATTATATAATTTATAATTTCATATATGTTAATTTCTCCTTGAAAAGTAATTACGAGATTATTATCAGAAATATTTATATCTTCTATTTTAACTCCTGGAATTTTATCTAAATTTAAAATAATTTCATTATTATTCATATCTACATTAATGATATTATTAGTAGATATTTTACTTAAGATTGTACTCTTACTCATGCTTATAAATCCAATTTTACTTTCATCTAAATGCAAGATGATCTTATTAGAGCCAGAGGCTGGTGTAAAAATCATATGTCCTCTAAATGGAATTTTATGATAATAAGCATTAAATAATATAGTTATTTTATTATTATGTATTTCTGACTTTACACCAGATATAGTTAAATTATTTTTATTTATATTATCTTTGTATTCTTTTAGTACACTCATTAAGATATTATTTAAATCATTTTCGTTAAGAGTGATAGATGTAGAAAAAGAAAGGGCATTAGAAGATAAGTTAAGCTTTGGATTATTTAATTTATCAATTAGATAAGATAAATTTATCTCAGACGATGATGTACTTATAGGAGATAAGTCCTTATAAGGATAAAATCCCCCAAAATAAGTGGAAATTAAGGATAAACATATGAAAATTATAATTGAAAAAGTAAATATAGATTTATTTTTATTCATTAAAAATCACGCCTTAAAAAATATTTATAAAATTAGGTTTATATTATTGAAATAAAATCATATATATATAATTGACATAGAAAAAATTAATTATTCATCCGTATAGAGGTAATATTATAATTCTTAATAATTATTATGTAAACTAAACTGTAGAAATAATGAAAACAAAAGTAAATAAGATAACAAAGACACTATGAAAAATCAAAATTTATTTTGAAGCTTATAGTGTCCTTTTTTGTATAAAAAGATAATTTCAGATATAATATATATAAATGGATAAATTTATTGTATAATGTGAACAATATAATATTAAAGTTAATAATTAGATATAGTGAGGAATTAATGAAAAAAAGCTTATTATCATTTTTATATTTTGGAAATAAATCCTTTGAAATAAGTAAACATATAATAGAAGATAAAAATCTCCCAGAGAAATTTGATAACTTTAAAATAATTCATTTATCAGACTTTCATAGTAATTATGATATTAAAGATAAAATAATACAACAAATAAATAAAGAAGAGCCCAATATAGTTGTTATGACAGGAGATATGATTAATAAATATGATAAAAAATCTGACTTTAATATATTTTTAGATTTAGCTCAAAATATAGCAAGTAGATACAAGACATATTTTATATGTGGAAATCATGAGAATAGATTAGATAAAGAAGATTTAAATTATATTTATTTAAAATTGAAAAAGTATAATATTTGTATTCTGAATAATGATCATAAAAAAATATATATAGATAATCAATACATCAATATATACGGAATAAATTTATCTAATGAATTTTATATCATAAATAATGCTAAAAAAATAGATATGTTGAATAATAAAATAGAAGAATCATTAACTAATTTAAATGAAGATCAATATAATATCATACTTATTCATAATCCATTATTTTTTAATGAATATGTTAAATATAATGCTAATATAATCTTTTCAGGTCATGTTCATGGAGGAATGATAAGACTTCCATTAGTTGGAGCATTATTATCACCAGAACGCAAATTTTTTCCTAAATATAATAGCGGAATTTATGAAATTAAAAATAAGTTCATGATTGTAAGTAGAGGACTTGGTCATAGCAGACCAGGAATAAGACTTAAAAATAAGCCAGAGTTAGTAAGTATTACTTTTAGAGGAAAAGAATAAAAAAATCTATAATATTGCTTTAAATTTATGTTGAATAAGTATAAAATAAACTTATAAGTATAAACTAAATTACTAGAAAAGGAAGGATAAAAATGTCAAAGTACAAAGTTGGAGACGAATTAATAATAGTATCAGACCCTAATAAGGAAGCAGACAAACTAAAGGAATTAACTACTTTATCTGTTGATGGTGATTTTGCTCAAATTTCATGGGGAATAAAAATATTAGAAGTTGAATATGATAAGCCATATGTAACTTTAACTTATAGAAATGCTCAAGGAGTAAAAAATAAAGTTTTTGCAGAATGTAAAGATGTTAAAAATTTTGATAAAGAATTAGTTTTAGAAAAAGCATTACTTAAAGCTTTTCAAAATGAAATAATAGACATATCAGTATTTAAAAATAGATAAATTATATAATAAAAAGAATTAATATGATAAAAATTACTCTTTATCATATTAATTCTTTTTATTTATAATATTATTTTTAATACTATAAAATAATATTACAATCCTTTATGGATTTTATAGCTTGTCTTATAACATCAACTGGTAAAACTAAAGCAAATCTTACATAGCCTTCACCAAGAGTACCAAAAGCACTTCCAGGAGTACAAATAACTCCACTTTTTTCCATGAGATCCATGCAGAATTCATATGAAGTTTTGTAATTCTTTGGAATAGGGGCCCAGGCAAACATTGTACCTTTACTATCAGGAACATCCCAGCCGATGTCTCTTAGTCCTGAGCACAAAGCATTTCGTCTTTTTTCATATTCTCTGCAATGTTTTTTTACGCTATCTTGTGGACCATTTAAAGCAGCAATAGCAGCATATTGAATTGGAAGGAATATACCATAGTCTATTTGTGAGCGAAGCATTTTAAAATGATTAATAATTTCTTCATTACCAAGGACAAAAGAAACTCTTGCACCAGTTATATTAAATGATTTTGAAAGAGAATAAAATTCAACTCCAACTTCTTTAGCACCTTTATGAGATAAAAAAGATCCGCCTATATTATCATCATAAATTATATCTGAATATGCATTATCATGAATTATAATTATGTTATATTTTTTAGCAAATTTTATTAATTCATCATAAAAATCTGGTGGAGCAATTGCACATACAGGATTAAGTGGATAGGAAACTACCATAAATTTTGTTTTATATAAAATATCTTCATCTATATTTTTTAGATCTGGAAGGTAATTATTTTCACTTAAAAGAGGATAATGAATGATTTCAGCTCCAGAAAGATAAGGCCCAATTTCGAAAATTGGATAACCAGGATTAGGAACCAATACAATATCTCCTTTATTACAAAGTGATAATCCTATATGTGCTAAGCCTTCTTGTGATCCATATAATGACATGACTTCATTAGAAGATAGATCAACATTAAATCTATTTTTATAATATGTACAGACTGATTCTGTTAATTCAGGCAAATCACATAAGGAATATTTCCAATTATCGGGATTAGAAGCTGAGTTTATAAGAGCATCAATAACATGTTTATCTGGTTTAAAATCTGGTGTTCCAACAGATAGGTTGTACACCTTTTTGCCGTTGGCAATTAGTTTTGATTTTTTATCATTTAAAACATTAAAAATTCCTGTTTGAAAATAAGATAGATTATTAGAAAATTGTAAATTCATATATTCTCCTCCTAAGTAAATTAATAATATATAAAGCATATAAATGAAAAGATAATAAAAATAATCTGCTTTTATTATAACATTGATGTAAATAAATTTACAGAAACATCTTTCATATTAACTCTTTTAATGTTTTTCTTTGCATTATTAGAATTTATATAGTATTATTTATTAATAAATAGAATTAATAAGATACAAAATATATATTATAGGAGGAATAAAAATGGAATTTAACAGTAGACAAGCAAAAATTATAAAAAGTAAACCAAATGGCTATAACATGATTAAAGGAAAAAGTAAATCTGGAAAAACTACTACTATTTTAAATAGAATTCCATTTTTGTTAAAATCATATTGTTTAGCAGAAAATGATAGTATTTTAATGATAGTTCCTTTTGAAGAATCTTTAAAAAAATCAGAAAGAATTTACAATAATATAGAAAGTGAAAAATATTATCAAGAAAGCTTTTTTGAAAAAGATACAAAAAAACATTTTAGAATAAATACAATAGAAAAGCTTGCTTTTGAATATATTAGTGTTAGTAATAAAGAATTTATTAATGAATATAAAATTATAGATGAATTGGAAAAAAAAGAAATTCTTTTAGATATCATAAAAAACATAAAGATAAAAAGATTTGATAAAATAGAGAATATTGATTTTTTGATTCAAGAAATCAAATATATAAAATCTTTTAATTATGATTTAGAAGAATATCAAAATTCTAATAGAAAAAAACTTTATAATATAAATATTAAAAAAAATTCTGAGGAAAGAAAAAATATTTTCAAGATATATACTTTTTATGAAAAATCATTAAAAAAGCTAAAGAAGTTTGATATTGAAGATTTATATATATTAGCATTAAAAGAAGCAAAAAATAATTTAGATATGAAGTATACACATATAATAATGGATGATGCTCAAGAATTTACAAAAGTTCAAATAGAATTTCTAAAAGAACTATATTGTGAGAAGAGTTATTCTAGTTTTACATTTATAATCGGCCAAAAAGATATTAAAAATGAATTATCTTATTTAAGCAAAAATAGGTCTTTTTCTCAGTTATCTCTTAATTTTAAAGGTAAGACAAGGATCTTAAGTGAAATATATAATTTTGATGCATTGAGTGAAAGCAAAGAAATTTTAAGTGAAGATAAGATGATAGATGAATCTTTAGAATTGGATAAAATAGAATACATAGATTTAAAAAGAAATGTAGTACATAAATTTATTCAAGATGCTTTTAATAATAAAGAAATATATATAGAGGATAATGAAAAAGAAGAAAAGGAAGAAAATTTAGAGGAAATTCCAGTTTTTAATGAAATAGCTGCAGGAAGTCCTATTATAATGAATGATTCTATAGAGGATTTTTACTATCTTCCAAAGCAATGGATTAGAAGAAGCAATAATGTTTTTATTTTAAAAATAAAAGGTGATTCCATGATAAATAAAAATATTAATGATGGAGATTATGTAGTTATAAGCAAAGAACCTTCTGCAAATAACAATGACATAGTAGCAGTTGAATTTTCAGGAGAAGCAACATTAAAAACACTTAAAATAAAAGATAATAATATTATTTTTGTACCAGAAAATGAAAAATATGAACCTATTGTAGTTGGGGAATATGATGAATTTAATATTTTAGGAGTAGCGATTGGAATCATAAAAAAATAGAATTATACATAAAATTTAAATATAGAATTTTTAACAATATAGCTTTTATAAATATAGAATTAAATATAAAAGTTATATTGTTGTTAAAATTTATAATTATCTTGATTGTAAACGTATAAATGTGATACTATAGTAATATGAGATAAGCGTAAAGGGGGATTGCTAATGGAAAAATTATATGAAATAAAAAATAAATTATATATAGCTATTCATAGTTTTATATGTACAGTTATGAATACATCAGATTATGCAATGTGGCAGCAAGATGAATGTGGAAATTGGATATATATGAGTGAAGAAAGAGATGCCATTACAGGTTAAATATATTATGGATAATTGTATTGCTTTTTTATATTATAAAAATGTATAGAAAGTCATTTAATAAAAGATAAAAATATTAAATGACTTTCTTCTTTTTGACTATTTTTAAATATATTTTAAAATAATAATTGAATTACTTGTTAATGTATTAGAATATATAAATATAAATCTTTATAGCAATATAATTTAATTAGACATATATCTATTAGTGAGAAATAATATAATGGAGATTGTTTTTACTCATGTCAGAATTAAATTATGAAGAACTAATTCTTTTAGATAATTTTATATATTTAAGATGGGAAAGCGAAAAAAACGCTTTAATAATAGATATTGTTAATGAGATTTTAAAAGATAATAATTTGGATAAACTTATTAATAAAGAAGAAAATTGTATTGTAAAGATGCCTGCAGAGGAATGGATTGATACATTAGAAAAAATGAAAATCAAACCTAATTTGAAGAATCTCAAACTTCACAATCTAAAAAGTACTAATGATGGGTTTAGAGCTGCCTGCTTTATTGATGATGAATTAAATGCAACAGTAGTTTTTAGAGGCAGCAGTAGTAAAGAAGAATGGGATGATAATGGAAAAGGTGCATATGAATATGATACAAAAGATCAAGAAAAAGCACTTTTTTATATTAATAGCCTAGAATTTGATAATATAACAGTAACAGGTCATTCAAAAGGTGGAAATAAAGCACAATATGTGGCTGTTTTATCTACTAAGATAAAAAGATGTATATCAATTAATGGACAAGGATTTTCAAATGAATTTATAAAGAAATATAGCGAAGATATTGAAAATAACAAATATAAAATCATTTGCATAAATTGCAAATATGATTATGTAAACTGCTTATTGAATACAATTGCAAACCAAAGTTATTACATTAGTACAGAGCTTCAGATTAATCCATTTTTCTATCATAAATGCAATATACTTTTGGACAAGCATGGAAACTTAAGAAAGGAGAGTAAAAGAGCATTTTTTTCTAAAATAATAAATGACTTTTCAAAGTCACTTATATCAGACTTACCAAAAGAACTAAGGATATTAGTTATGGAAGGACTTATGAGCATTATAGAGGCTTTCTTATGCAGAAATCTGATTAACGAGAATATAATTAAAATTGCTGGGGGAAGTTTAATTATATTAATGTATGGAAAATACTTTAAATACAAAGAAGCATTTGCAATAAGTTATTCTGTATTAGAAATGATATTAGTACCATTGTTATTATGGAAGGATTTTATAGATATTGACGAAACACATTCAAAGGAAAAATATAAAGAACTCCAAAGGAAAATAATTTCTATGGAGAATAATGTTTTAAATAAACTTGGTATAATTAGTGATAAAGCAGAAATTTTTACTAAAATCAAAAATAACAATAATTTAATAGATAATAATAGAATAATAAAAAATATACAAAATACCTTGGATAAATTCACAAAAAGTCTTTATGATGAGGAGCTTAATATGCAATAATAATATTATAATTATTTATAAATAAACTTTAGATAATGTTTAATAACATATAGGAAGAGGTAATATAATGAAAACAACTTTATTGTTAGTAAGACATGGGGAAACAGAATGGAATAAACTTGGGAAATTTCAAGGATGTACTGATATTGAACTTTCAAAAGATGGTATTAATCAAGCTGAAAATTTAAAATTAAAATTAAATGAAGAATTTGATGTTATATATTCAAGTCCTTTAAAGAGAGCATATGAGACAGCTAAAATTCTAGCAAAAGATAAAGATATTACTATTTTAGAAGATATAAGAGAAATAAATTTTGGAGAATGGGAAGGACTAACTATAAGTCAAATTTCTGAAAAATATCCTGAAATTTTTAAGGTATGGAGAACAGATAAAAAAGAAGCTCCTTTTGTTGGAGGAGATGCTAGTACAAAAAACGCAGTAAATAGAGCATTAAGATGTATTATTGATATTATAAAGAAACATAAAGGTGAGAAGATAGTAATAGTTGCTCATGGAGGAATTATAAAAGCAGCACTAATAGGACTCTTTAATTGGGACATGAGTATGTATCATAAAATTGCTTTGGGAAATACTTGTATAAATACTGTTACTTTTGATGATGAGATGAAACCAACAATTATAGGTATAAATGATACTAGTCATTTAAATGAAAATGTAAAAACAGTATAAATAAAAAAGCTATACTATTTAAATAAGCATAGTATAGCTTATTTTTATTAGAAATTATGAAAATATACTATATAATAAATAAATTGCTACTTTTATTATAAATGAGAGTAATTCATGATATAATTTCATTGTTAAAGAAATACATTAGGTGAAAGGAAAGAATAAAAAAATGGAATATACAAATTTGCATGAAAATGATCAATTTGAAAGATTTCAAAAAGAAATTCAAAGTTATAATAATTTTGGGTATTACAATAGATCAGTTGTGATTTTATCAAATGCAATAGGCTGCTTTCCTAATCACCCTGGTCTTTATTATCTACTTGCTTTAACATATTATAATTCTAAGGAATATTTAAAAGCAACTGAATGTTTAAAAAATGCAATAAATTATGATGAAAAAAATAATAAATATTTAGGTCTCATTGGATGCTGTCTCTTTAATACAGGTGACTATGAAAATGCATTTAATTATTCAAGAAAAGCTTTTGAGCTAGATAATAGAAATTTAGATGCTATAGTAACACTTGGGAAAATTGAACTTTTTAGGCATAACTATAATGAGGCATATATGTATATAAATTTAGCTGTTGAAATAGATGATAATAATTATAAAGCTATAAGACTGTTAAGTAAGTATTATATAGCTAAAGAAGATGATCCTAAGAAAGTATTAGAAGTTTTATATGCATCACAAAAGCTAGGTAATGATGAAGAATTAGATTTAGATATAATTAAATTTTTATATATTCTAGGAGAATATACTGAATGTTTAAAAAGATGTAAATATGTTATAACCAATCATTCAAATGCTTATGTGGCTCAAAAAGCAACTAAATTTGTATCTGAAATCTATAATGAAGTTATGCAAAGCAAAAGTGAAATGAAAAAAGAGCTTAGTACGATTTTAAATGAAAAAGAAAACTTATTTAAGGAAAATAAATTAATTGAAGAAATTAAACAAGAATTAGATTTTAATAATGGTAAAAAAGAAGAAGATATGTATTCTATTTTAGATGACCCATCTAATGAAATTTATGAAAAAATAGAAAAAGCTAATATTATAGAAAAAGATAGTAAAAATAATAAAAGTCATAAGAATGATATAACTGATTCTGAAAATAGTAATGATTTATTAAAAGAATCATTAGATAAATTAAATTCATTAATTGGTCTTGATAATGTAAAAGGTCAAATTCAAAGAATAGTTCAACTTATAAAATATGAGAGAAATAGAGCTGATATTTTAGAAATTGAAGAAAATATAAATATGTCATATCATTTTGCTTTCCTTGGAAATCCAGGTACAGGTAAAACAACTGTTGCTAGGCTTATTGGAGATATATTTCATAATCTTGGTATATTAGAGAAGGGTCAGCTTATTGAAGTGGACAGAAGTAATATTGTTGGAAGGTTTATAGGAGAAACAGCTAAGCTTACACAAAAAGCTATTGATAATGCAATGGGAGGGATACTTTTTATTGATGAAGCATATTCTCTAGCTAAAGGTGGTAGCGATAGCAATGATTATGGAAGTGAAGCAATTGAGACATTAATTAAAGCAATGGAGGATAATAGAGATAAGTTCACAGTCATTTTAGCAGGATACACTAATGAAATGAATAAGTTAATAAAATTAAATCCAGGGTTAAAGAGCAGGATTAATTTAATAATAGAATTCAATGATTATAGCGATAAAGAATTATTAGAAATTGCAAAAAGCATGGCAGAAAAAGATTATTATAAATTATCTAAAAAAGGAGAGCAGGCCTTTATTGAAAAGATAAATAAAGAAAAAGTAGATGAGAACTTTGCCAACGCAAGAGTAGTAAGAAATATAATTGAAAATGCAATAAGAGAAAAAGCATTTAGAATAGGTGATAAAAAAGTTTCAAAAAAACAACTTACAATTCTTGAACCTAAAGATTTTGGGGTTAATTTATCATTTAATCGAAAAGAAAAAATGAATAGCTTGAAAAAAGAACTTTATAATTTAATAGGTTTAGATGAAGTTAAGAGGCTAATTGAAGGAGTAGTAGATACTTTAGAGTTACAATATAAAAAAAGAAATATGGGATTAAAGACAGAAAATATTTCATTAAATATGATATTTTCAGGCAATCCAGGAACAGGTAAGACAAGTGTAGCCAGAGTGCTTAGTAAAATATTAAAAGAAATTGGTGTACTTAAAAAAGGGCATATGGTTGAAGTTACAAGAACTGATTTAGTAGGTCAATATGTAGGACAAACAGCTCCAAAGACTCTTGAAAAGATAAAAGAGGCATATGGAGGAATTCTTTTTATTGATGAAGCGTACAGCCTAAATGGCGGAGGAGAAAATGACTTTGGACGAGAAGCTTTAGCAACCATTATAAAAGAAATGGAAGATAATCGTGATAAGTTAGTAATCATAATGGCTGGCTACACAAAAGAGATGCAGGAACTTATGGAATTGAATCCAGGACTTAAATCAAGAATAAAATTTTTAATTGAATTTCCAGATTATAATGATGATGAACTTATGGCAATATTTATGCTTTTATGTAAAAAAGAAGGCTATATGATAGAAAAGTCAGCACAGGAAAAATTAAAGGAAATATTTAAAAAAGAATATTTAATAAGGGATAAGCATTTTGGAAATGGAAGACTTGCACGAAAATATTATGAAAAAATTAAAATGAATCAGGCCAGCAGAATTATTAAAGAAGAAATAGATGATAAAATACAAATAATGAATATAAAGAAAGAAGATTTAGAAAATATATAAATCTTCTTTTAAATTTATTGTTGACAAATAACAATTATTAGTTAATAATATATTTGAGAAATGAAATAGAATTATTAATGTGTTTAAAAGATGGTTCTAAAGTATATATATTAAATTTAGGAGGTACTATAAATGAAAGCATTTGTAGATGAAAATACATGTATTTGTTGTGGACTATGTGAAGGGATTTGCGGAGAAGTCTTTTCAACTGAAACAGGAGTGGCCGTAGCAGGTGAAGTTAATGCTGAACAAGAAGACGAAGTAAGAGAAGCATGTGACTCTTGCCCTGTTGGAGCAATTTCAATAGAAGAATAATAATATTATCACCAGAGATAATAATATTAGAAACATTTGGATAAAGGAGCAAAATATTATGGAAAATATATGTCTATGCAAAAAAGTAACTAAGGAAAAGATCGTGGAAGCTGTAAAAAATGGTGCAGATACTTATGAAAAAGTTCAAGAAGCAACTGGAGCAGGAACAGGCGGATGCCACGGTGGAAGATGTAAATCTAAAATATTAGAAATAATAGAAGAAAACTAGAAAATACTCCAAATCTATAAGGGACGTACAAAGTTTAGAGTGAAATAATCGAAATAAAGCTCTTATGTGTGGCTCGCTTGCTACAAAAATGAAGGTGTGAATTTTAAACATCAATGATTGTGCCCAAAACCGTTTGCTCCAATAACGAGTATTGGACAAACAATTTTGGAACAATCATTAATGTAAAAATTCTACATATTCATTTTTTAATGCAAGACACCGCCAACATAAGAGCTTTATTTCTTTGTTTCATCTAGATTCATAGTATTGACATTATTGCTCTAAATAAATATACTTTTAAATTAAAGAATAGTTATTTATATATGACGAATTGTCAAGCTAAGTGTTGCACTTAGCTTGACAATTCGTCATAAATAAAAAAGCAATTGCAAAGTATAATATAGATTTGAGGTTAGATTATGAAGTGGAGTTTGAAAAAATTTTTTGAATTAACCAATGAAGAAGTTTATAAAATATTAAAATTAAGAAATGAAATATTTATTGTTGAACAATCATGTCCGTATATGGATTGCGATGGAAAAGATGAAGAATCATATCATTTATTTGCAGAAGATGGTAAAGATATTATAGCATATTTAAGAATAGTAAAAAAAGGAATTATATATGATGATACAGCTATTGGCAGAGTTTGTGTAAATAAAAAATATCGCAAAAATAACTTAGGCAGAGAAATGTTATTAAGAGCAATATCTTTTATTGACAATGAATTAAACGAGAAAAAAATTAAAATTCAAGCTCAATCATATTTACGTGATTTTTATAAAAGTTTAGGCTTTAAAGAAATATCCGACAATTATTTAGAAGATGGAATTTTGCATATAGATATGATATATAATAAAAAAGTTATATAAATTTAATATTTATTTAATATATTTATAAGATAAGTAAAAGAATATTGTTAAGAAAATATGTTATTATATGAATAGTTTTAAATATATATGAATATTCGTATTATAAAAAAATTTTGCGAGAAAAGAGGCGTAAATGTATACTTATAATATATTACAATGGTTAGCATTTTTCTTTATTTATTGTTTTATTGGATGGTGTATAGAATCAACCATTGTTTCAATTGAACGTAAAAAAATAGTTAATAGAGGATTTTTAAAATTACCTCTACTGCCCATATATGGTAGTGGGGCCATTATAATTTTAATTGTATGCTTGCCAGTAAGGGATAGTATTTTTAAGGTTTATTTTGTGGGCATGATATGTGCTACTATTTTAGAATATATAGTAGGATACTTTATGGAAGTTATTTTTAAAATGAAATATTGGGATTATAGTAACGATAAATTTAATTATAAGGGTAGAATTTGTTTAGTATCATCATTATTTTGGGGAGTATTATCAGTTCTGCTAGTAGAATTTATTCATACATATATTGAAGGTATAGTGCTTCTTATTCATGAGAATAATTTAGAAATACTTGTATCATGTATTTTTGCTATGACTTGCATAGACACATTTATATCTGCTAAAGAATCAATAGACCTTAATAAAGTTTTGAAAAAGATATCTTCTTTAAAAAATGAAATTGAAAACACCACTTCAGAAATCGAAGAAGTTTTAAAAGGTGGATATAAAGATATTTCATATATAACAGCAAAAGAGTTAATAGGATCAACTAAAGAAAAAGTAGAAAATCTAAAAATGAGGTTAGTAAAAGCAACCGAAAAAAGAAAAGAAGAAATTACTAAGCTTAGTTTAGTAAAAACACGTTTAATAAAAAACAACCCTACTGTTTACTCAATACAATTTAATGATGCTTTAAAAGAAATTAAGGACAGGCTATTAAATAAGTATGGAGAAAAAAAGAGTGATATTATGGAGAGAATTGGGATACTTCAAAAGAAAATTGAAGAATTTATTAAAGAATTATAAAAACTAAAAATTAGATAGAAATAAAGGTTTCTATCTAATTTTTAGTTTTTTAATTAATTCCATAATATATACTTTATCTTATAATATTCTTATAAGTCTCAGCCATACTGCAATATTTATCTACAAATGTAACAATTAATCCTTCTAAATGTTTAGGAGGAATTATGGTTAATGGCCACATATGCTTTAAAATTATATCCTGTTCTAATTTACTTAGTGTGAATTCTTTTAATGCATTATTTAGTGCAGTTCTTGGGTGTGTAAGACCATGGAATCTTAAGCCAGTTTCTTTGTAATGAGTATGCCAGTCATAAAGATAATAATCATGCAAAAGAGCCGCTCTGGCAACTGCATCATGATTTAATTTGAATTTTTTACATATTTTATAGCTTAAATAGGAAACATTTATACTATGAACTCTTGTATTTGTATTTCCATGCTGCATGTATTTATCCATAGAACGAAAATTTTTATTGCACAATATATCATTAACTACATTAATATACTCATAATCTCTTACATATTCTTTTGAATTTATAAAAATCATATCCAATATTTTTCACTATCCTTAAATAATATTATTATACATAATTGTATTATACACAATAAATAAATACATATTCTAGTTTAATTTATAAAAAAATTAAATAAAAAATTAGAAAATTGTACTTGAAAACAGCAAAGGAATATGTTACTATTAATACAAGTCAATGTTATTAAAGCCGTTGATAAGAATAGTAAATAATAGAGTTTAGTATAAAGAGAATTTGGCATTTGGTGAGAGTCAAATACTGTAGCTATTATTGAATGGGTCTTTGAGGTGATATCTTGAAATATTTAAGTAGGGATATACGGGAAGTCAGCCGTTAAAATGACAAGATATAATAAAACAATTGTTTTACGTATCTGATAAAGATATATACATGGGTGGTATAGCGAGTGTTAACATTTCGTCCTATTTTAGGAGAAGTGTTTTTTTTATTTATATAGCTTTTTATGCTGCATTAAAAATGTATTAATTTGGGTGGCACCACGAGTCACTTCGTCCCAATATTGGGGATGAAGTGACTTTTTTTATAGAAAATTAAAAAGAAGCTTTTCTAAGTTACATTAGCCACTATTTTTTAGAAGAAAGTAAAACATGGTAGAATTCTTAAAATTAGGAGGAGAAATATGGTCAATTTATCAAAAGAGCAGTTTGAATTAAAGAAAAAAGAAAAATTAAGTTTTTCACTAATAAGTGAATATAGGGGAGATGAAGTTACCCCAATCAGAATATTTAATGGATTTAGAGGAAGAAGAAGATTTATTTTCGAAAGTGGAAGTACAGAAAATTATTTTGGTAGATATTCATTTTTAGGTGAAGATCCATATAAAGAAGTAGTTGGAAGCACCATTTCAGAAATTGAAGAATTAAAAAAAGAAATAAGAATAGACTTTGATAAAACAAGCAATCCTTTTTCATTTAAGGGCGGAGCAATAGGATATATGGCATATGATACTGTTAAGTTATATGAAAATAAAAAATTGGACTTTAAAAATCCTGATTTATTAAATTTACCAATAATAAGATTCAATATTTATAGCAGATATATTTGTTATGATCATTTTACTCATAAGGTATTTGTTGTAGACAATATTTTAGAAAATGATGAGAGAAAATATGAAAATATAGTAGAAAATCAAAAAGAATATATCTTTTCCCTACTACTTAAGCTTTCGAATATTGAAGATATAGAAGAAAAAAAGGACATAGATTTTGAATTTTGTACTACTAAAGATAAGTATGAAGAGAATGTAAGAATTGCAAAAGAGCATATACTTGCTGGAGATGTATTTCAATTAGTGCCATCCTTAAGAATGAAATGTGAAACTGATAAGTCTTTTATTGAAATATATAGAAGACTTAGAGAAGTAAATCCTTCACCTTATATGTATTTAATAGATTATGAGAATTATCAAGTTATTGGCTCTTCACCAGAAAGTGTTGTATCTGTTAAAAATGGCAAGATATCGACGAAACCTATAGCGGGCACAAGAAAAAGAGGTGAAACACCTGAAATAGATAGTCAGCTTGAAGAAGAACTTATTGAAGATAAAAAGGAACTTGCAGAACATGTTATGCTTGTAGATCTTGCAAGAAATGATGTCGGTAGAATAAGCAAAATTGGAAGTGTTGAAGTTCATGACTTTATGAAGATTGAAAAGTTTTCACATGTAATGCATATAACAAGCAGTGTTACTGGGACTATTTTAGATAATCTAGATGGCTTTGATGCATTAAGTAAATGCCTTCCAGCTGGAACGCTTTCTGGAGCTCCTAAAATAAAAGCCATGGAAATAATTGAAGAACTTGAAGAGTATAGCAGAGGAATTTATGGGGGTTCTGTTGGATATTTCTCATATGGCGGAGACACAGATATGGCCATTGCCATAAGAACAATAGTTATGAAAAGATCGGAAGAGC
>ERZ810019.91-NODE-91-length-30196-cov-6.53834_pt1 | contig 30196 bp, 26 predicted proteins | sample MGYA00520494_ERZ810019 | MGnify/ENA primary metagenome ERZ810019 (study PRJEB31588, sample SAMN03398862) | human gut metagenome | study: EMG produced TPA metagenomics assembly of the PRJNA231909 data set (A prospective, longitudinal analysis of the... | reverse complement strand
ACGACGCTCTTCCGATCTTACTAAATATAAGAATACAAAAAAGAAAATGGCATCTTTAGGACTTAGAAAAACTGAGGAGGGAGATTATACATATATAGATCCAAATGATAAAACTTCAGAATTTATTCCTGTTAGAAATAAAAAGAATAAATAAAGCCAGAACATGTTTTTTATTAATGTATATCTTTCATAATGCGGTAGATGATATAGAATTATATCACTACCTTTTTTATTTAAAAATATATTGGAAGTGTATTTTATATATTAGTTTTTTATGTATTTGTGTTATAATCTTTAAAGAAAAACACAAGAAAATTAAGTAGGTGCAAATATGTTAACTGAAAAAAAGTTTTTACCAATAAGTAGAAGAGATATGAAAGAAAGAGGCTGGGATGAATGTGACTTTGTTATAGTTACAGGAGACAGCTATATAGATCATCATAGCTTTGGAACAGCAATTATATCAAGAGTTTTAGAAGCTCATGGATATAAGGTTGGTATTATACCTCAGCCAGACTGGAATAATATTTATGATTTCCAAAGACTAGGCAGACCAAAGTATGCGTTTTTAGTAAATGCAGGTAATATGGATTCAATGGTTAATCATTATACAGTAGCCAAAAAGCTTAGAGAAAAAGATATGTATTCTCCAGACGGGAAAATGGGCCTTAGACCTGATAGGGCAACAATCGTTTATTGTAATAAAATAAGAGAAGCTTATAAGGATATAGATATAGTAATTGGCGGAGTTGAAGCAAGTCTTAGAAGATTTGCACATTATGATTATTGGGAAAATAAAGTTAGAAAATCAATGCTTGTTGATAGCACAGCAGATCTTTTAATTTATGGAATGGGAGAAAAACCAATAGTTGAAGTAGCAGAAAGCTTAAAAAATGGAGTACGTGCAAAAGATATAACATATGTAAGGGGAACATGTTATTTAACTGAAAGTTTAGATGACATTCATGAAGGTTACATAGAAGTGCCATCATATAAGGAAGTTGTATCTGATAAAATAAAATATGCTAAAGCAAGCAAAATAGAATATGAAGAACAGGATAGTGTAAGAGGCAAGATTATTGTTCAAAAGCATGGAAATAAGTATATGGTTCAAAATATACCTCAGCCGCCTTTAAATAGAGAAGAATTAGATGCAGTTTATGATCTTCCATATATGAAAACATATCATCCATCATATGAAAGTAAGGGAGGAGTTCCTGCTATTGAAGAAGTACAATTTAGTACTGTAAGTTCAAGAGGATGCTTTGGTGATTGCAAATTCTGTGCAATAACACTTCATCAAGGAAGAGTAGTTCAAAGCAGAAGTAAGGAATCAATATTAAAAGAAGTAGAGCAAATTACAAAGCTAAAAGATTTTAAAGGATATATTCATGATGTTGGAGGACCAACAGCAAACTTTAGACAGCCAGCATGCAGCAAACAGTTAGCTTTTGGCGCATGTAAAGGTAAGGAATGTTTATCTCCATCTGTATGTAAGAACATGGATGTAGATCATAGTGAATATTTAGATTTACTTAGAAGTATAAGAAAGGTTCCAGGAGTTAAAAAGGTGTTTGTTCGTTCTGGGCTTAGATATGATTACATAATGGCTGATAAAGATGATACATTCTTTAAAGAGCTTGTTGAGCATCATGTAAGTGGTCAGCTTAAAGTTGCACCAGAACACGTAAGTGCAGAAGTACTAAAATATATGGGTAAGCCAAGTGGTGATACTTATGATAAGTTTGTTGCAAAGTTTGAGAAGATAACCAAGAAGCTTGGTAAGAAACAGTACATAGTTCCATATTTAATGTCTTCTCATCCAGGAAGCACTCTTGAATGTGCAATTGAACTGGCTGAATATTTAAGAGATATAAATTATCATCCAGAGCAGGTTCAGGATTTTTATCCAACGCCAGGAACACCATCTACTACAATTTATTACACTGGAATAGATCCAATTACAATGAAGGAAGTGTATGTTCCAAAAACTAAACATGAAAAATCAATGCAGAGGGCTCTTCTTCAATATAGAAATCCTAAATATTATAATCTTGTCTATGAAGCTTTAACTGAAGCAGGAAGAACAGATTTAATTGGAGATGGACCAAAGTGTCTTATAAGAGATAAATTTGATTCAAATAATAAGTACAGTCAGAAGAGCTTGGCTAAAAGAAAAAATAATAGCAATAATGATGTTAGAAATAAGTCAAAAAATCTTCAAGAAAATAATAAAAAAACTAAAGGCAGAAATTTAGAGTCAGGCAAATCATCAAAAAGCAAAGGTTTGGATTCTGGCAGAAGTAAAAAGAAAAATACATTAAAATCTAATAATAAATTAAGAAGGTCACGTTAATTAAGAATTTGGTTGATAACAACCGAAATGAAGCTCTCATGTTCAGCTCGCTTGCTATAAAAATGAAGTCAAGAATTTAAACATAAATGATTGCGCCCAAAACTGTTTGCTCCAAGGCATATAATGCTTAGTGAGGTACGAACTTAGCAGTATAGCCCATCTTCATCTAACGATGAAGATGTTTCCTTTAATATACCTTGGACAAACAATTTTGGAACAATCATTGATGAAAAATTCTAAAGCTTCATTTTTCAATGCAAGTCTCCGCCGAACATAAGAGCTGTATTTCTTTGTTTCATATAAACTCATAGTATTAACATTATTGCTTTAAATAATGCATTTTTAAATTAAGTAATAGTTATTTATTGAATTTCAGTTGTTATCCACGTAAACTCAGTACGCGCTTTATTTAAAGTGCTAAGTTTAAATTTCAAAAATATACAAGTGGATAATATACATATTACGTGATATTATTCATATATAAGAAAATTAATGAAATAATAATAGGTATTAATTATATATGAAATAATTTCTTATATAATTAGGTAATAACTTAAAGAAAGGAAAAGGATATGTTTGGTTTAACAAAGGAAAAGGTATTTACAAAATCAATTACAAGAAAATATAAAAATGCAAGAATAACAATATTAGATGCCAAGTTTAAGATGGAAGATGACAGAGAAGTTATGCTTGATGTTGATAATGTAGATAGGATTTTTAGTGAAATTAATAAAGCAGTTGAAAATAACAGTTCAAAATATAATCCAACTGGAAAAAGAATACTTATAGCAAATGATGAAGAATTAATTAATAATTTTAATAAAACTCCTAAGAATGAAGAGTTAAAAGAAACTCCATTAAAAGAAGAATTTGTTGATGTATACCTTCCTAAATATAGTTTAGATGATATATATTTATGTGAAAAAGAAAAAAAGCAAATAATGAATATTTTAAATATACAAAAGCATGCAGAAAAATTATATGGAGAATGGGGATTTGGAGATAAAAATAATTTTCCAAAATCTATAGTATTTAATTTCTTTGGACCTCCAGGAACAGGAAAAAGTATGGCGGCAGAAGCTGTTGCTAAATATATGGATAAAAAGATATATTCCATAAATTATGCAAATCTTGAATCGAAATATGTCGGACAAACTCCTAAAAATATTAAAAAAGCATTTGATATGGCAAAAACGGATAATGCTGTATTAGTTTTTGAAGAAGCAGATTCATTTCTTGGAAAAAGATTAACTAATATAAGCCAATCGGCAGATTATGGAGTTAACATAACAAGGAGTGTTATGCTTGTAGAACTTGAAAAGTTTGAAGGAGTAGTTATATTTACAACTAATCTTTTAGCTAATTATGATGAAGCCTTTAAGAGAAGAATATTAAGCAATATAGAATTTAAAATGCCGGATAAAGAAGGAAGAAAAGAGGTATTTAAATTACATACTCCTGAAAATATGCCATTAAATGAAGAGGTAACATTTGATGTACTAGCAGATGAATTTGAAGGCATAAGTGGAGCGGATATAAAGGATATAGTCTTTATGGCAGCTGTTAATGCTTTAGAATCTGAAAAAGAAAATGTTTCTATGGATGACTTTAAAGCAGCATATAATAATATAAAAAATAGATATGTTTCTAATGATAATTAAGATATAATAACAAAATTATAAGAATAATCAGTTAAATAGATAAATGTATTATTTGTAATAATTTTATAAAATTTAATATAAACTATAAATTATAAATATAGAAGAGTGGATTATTATTTAACATATCCACTCTTTTATATTTGCAAATTAATTATATTTCTATATATTGGTTGATTATGGTTTGTTTTATAAATAAGGTGTTATAATTGATATAATATTTACGATTAAAAGGGGGGAAGATTCCTGTGAAAGAAATAAAAACAGTATCTTTAATAGGACTTGGAGCTATTGGATGCTATATGGCAGAAAATTTAGTGAAAGCAGTAGGATATGATAATTTTAGAGTAATTGCTGATGGAAAAAGAAAAGAACGTATAGAAAATGAAGGAATTATTATTAATGGGGTATTAAATAATTTTAGGGTAGTCACACCAGAAGAAAAAACAAATCCAGCTGATTTAGTTATTGTTATAACTAAAATGATGCAATTGGAAAGTGCATTAAAAGACATTAAAAATCAAATTGGTGATAATACAATCATCATGTCATTATTAAATGGAGTTGAAAGTGAAGAAATTGTTGCAAATGTATACGGCGAAGATAAAATGCTTTATACTGTCACAAGAGCAGCTGTTACTAAAGTGGGCAATGTTGTAACGTATAATCCTAAAATTTCTTGTTTGGAATTTGGAGAAAAGAAAAATGAAGTTATAAGCGAAAGGGTAAAGGCCATAAGTGATTTATTTAATAAATCAGGTATTAAATATAAGATTCCTAAAGATATGATTAGAGCAATATGGAGAAAGTTTATGTGTAATGTTTCTGAAAATCAAAGTTCAGCAATTCTAGGAATTCCATTTGGAGCATGGCACAGCAATGAACATGCAAACTATGTAAGAGAAGCTGCCATGAATGAAGTGCTTGAAATTGCACAAAAACTCGGTATTGATTTATCTATAAATGATATACTTGATCAAAGAGAAGTTTTAAAGAAAATTAATCCAAATGCAAGAACATCACTACTTCAAGATATTGAAGCAGGAAGAAAAACAGAAGTTGAAATGTTTTCTGGAACAATAATGAACCTTGGAAGTAAATTGGGTATTAGTACACCAGTAAATAATCTTTTTTACCATATGATAAAAACTTTAGAAGATAAAAATGAAGGGGCTTTTAATTATTCTTAAAAAACTTTAAGGGTCTGTCGCATTAATTATTATGCATAGTAAGATATAATATTTAAATTTAATCATTCATTACTATATGTAGAAAACTTTGTGCGATAGCCCATAATTATTTATTCTTAATTATTATATTTAAGAAGATAATTTATGTGATATAATAATTATTATTAAATATAATTATTATGATAAATTTTATTTTATTATTTTACTTTAGGAGGATTTTATAATTATGAAAAAATTAATTTCATGGAATGTTAATGGTTTAAGAGCATGTGTAACAAAAGGCTTTTTAGACTTTTTTAAAGAAGTAGATGCAGATATATTTTGTATACAAGAAAGTAAGCTTCAAGAAGGTCAGATAGATTTAGATTTACCAGGATATAAAAGTTATTGGAACTATGCTGAAAAGAAAGGATATTCTGGAACAGCTATTTTTACAAAGGAAGAGCCTTTAAGTGTAAAATATGGTCTTGGAATAGCTGACCATGATAAAGAAGGAAGAGTTATAACTCTTGAGTTTGATGAATATTATGTTATAACAGTATATACACCAAATTCAAAAGCGGCACTTGAGAGACTTGATTATAGAATGGTATGGGAAGATGTCTTTAGAGAATATTTAAAATCATTAGAAGAAAATAAACCAGTAATAGTATGTGGAGACTTAAATGTAGCTCATAAGGAAATAGACTTAAAGAATCCAAAATCAAACAGAAAAAATGCAGGATTCACAGATGAAGAAAGAGAAAAGATGACTGATCTTTTAAATGCAGGTTTTATTGATACTTATAGATATTTTTACCCTGATACAGAAGGTGTTTATTCATGGTGGTCATATAGATTCAATGCCCGTAAAAACAATGCAGGATGGAGAATTGATTATTTCTTAACTTCAAAGTGCTTAGAAGATAGGCTTGAAAGCGCTAAAATACATACAGAAGTCATGGGGTCAGACCACTGTCCAGTAGAGCTTATAATAAAATAATATTTTAAAATACTATATTATGAATAAAAGAAACTATAAAATCCAAACTAACATTATTCAAATATGTTAGGAGGACTTATTTATGAAAATAAATAGAAAAATAAAAAATTTAACTATTATAGCTTTAGGAGTAATGTTATTAAATATTTTTGTAGGTGCATATACAAATAAACTTCCAGAAAAAATATTAGTAAATACTGAAAAAAGCAAAATAGCTCAAGTTAAATACGGAAGATATGATATTAATGCAAAAAGAATATATGCAGAGAATGAAAATATAATTTTATATTGTTTGGAAATTGATAAAGGATATCCAGCAAATCATACTTTTATATTAGAGAGAGATGCAGAAAAAGAAATAAGCAGCATTATTGCAGCTGGATATCCGAGCAAAGATCCAGAAGAGTTAAATGTGAAAAATGAAAATGAAGCATATTTTGCTACACAAATTGCAATATGGAGTTATTTAGAGGGATATGATATAAATGCAATAACAGGTGAAGATATAAATATAGTAAATGCAATAAGGCAAATATATAATGAAGGAATGTCATATTCTCATCCTATTAAGACTATAAATAAAGTATATATTAGTAATAATAATTCTATACAAAATCTAGTTGCAATTTTTAAGCCGGCACAATTGGGGTGAAATTCCAAATGTGTTGACAAATTTTTAAACTAATATAAAATATAGACATAGCTAAAATTATAATTTTGATAAAAGGAAGATGGGGGAATAAATGAATAAAGCACTTTTAGTTATGGATGCTCAAGAAGATTTCATTGGAGATCAGCGGAATAAGGAGAAATTTGATTACGATGATGTTGATGACCTGATAAACAATATTAATGAAAGAATATCTTTTTATGAAGAAAACAATTATGAGGTTATCTATGTGACAACAGTTTTTCCGAATAACTTTTTTTACAGGAAGTTTGCTAAATATGGAATCTCAGGCAGCTTTGGCGCTAAAATTGACGCAAAAATAAAAATAGTTTCAGAAAACTATTTTGAAAAACAAACTCAAAATGCATTTAAAAACAAAAATTTAGTTAAGTTTATTAATGAAAAAGGTATTACACACATAGAATTAGTAGGTGTCGATGGAAGCTGCTGCATAGCTAAGACTGCAGAAGGGGCTAGAAAACTTAATTTAAAGGTAAATATATTAAGAAATAGTGTGGGTACGGCTTATCCACATAAAATAAATAAAATTAGCAAGAGGCTAGAACAATATGGAATAGCATACATTTAAAATGTATATTGCAATTTTCAATTTAGGAACTGCATTCAAAGGAAGGATTACTTTAAAGCAGTTCCTTTTATTATTCTATAAACAACATGAACCTTTATTAAATAAATGAATAATATAAAATATATAGTAATGTTGTTTTATGGGAGGCCAAATAAGAAAATGAATGGCTATCAATTAATAATGAAACTCCAAAGAAGAATAGCGCAAGATCCGAACTTTGCTAATAGATTTAACAAAGCGGTTGCTGACTTAAATAGGATTCCAGGACTTCAACAGGAAGTGCTAAGAATAATGCAAATGAATAATGAAGCTCAAAGACAAAAGGCTTTAGATAGTTTACCTAAGCAAGCCAAACATACTGTAGAAGACTTACTAAAAATGTTAAATAATTAAATTAAAACAATGTAACATCAGAGTTTATTGAGAAATAATCGAAATAAAGCTCTCAAGTTTCTTGCTGAGTTAAGCAATTTACACAAAATGCAAAGACTCTGCAGCACGTGAGAGCTTTATTTCTTTGTTTCATTTAAACTCATTTGTTAATATTATTAAATGAAGTGCTAGGAAAAACATCTTTTATAGATTAAGTTTTCCTAAAATATAGCATATGATATATTGGATTTGAATTGTTATCCACCAAACTCTAATATTACATAATATATTTAAAATGAGTTAAAAAATCTAAGCTTTAAAAACCACGTTTTTTAGCTTCTGCACCGCTTTCATTTATACCAGGCGCTTCAATTGTAGTGTTAAAGCTGCTTTTTGAATATTGTCCTTGAGTTTTACTACCATTTCTTAAATAATTCTTTTTGGAATAATCTCTACTGTTATTATTTTTCATGCATATCATCTCCTTAAAAATATTTCATTTTTAGTATTCCACTCAATGGCTACAAATAATATAGTAATTTGTGTTAAGAAAAAATATTGTTAATTGATATTAAATATTAATAATGTATAATATTAATAAGAAAATTATTAATATTAATTATATAAAAGAGAGAATAGGAGAAACTGATGTTAGTAGTACTTTCTCCAGCTAAAACGCTGGATTTTAATAAAAAAAATAATGATTTACCAATGACTAGTCCATATTTTATAAAAGAAGCAAGAAGTTTAGTAGAAGAATTAAAGACTTATGATGTTATTTCTTTAGAAAAGCTTATGAAAATAAGTAACAAATTGGCAGTTATAAATAAAGAAAAATTTCAAGAATGGGATGAAAGCTTAGATAATGCTATTCAATGTTCACTAGCATTTAAAGGTGAAGCCTATAGAGGCCTTGATATAGGAAGCTACAATGTGGAAGATTATTTTTATGCTAATGATCATCTTAGAATATTAAGTGGATTATATGGAGTGCTTAGACCATTTGATGGAATTAATTTTTATAGATTAGAAATGGGAACAAAATTAAAGTTTAATGAGTATAAAAATCTTTATGAATTTTGGAATGATAAAATTATAAATAGATTATATGAGGAACTTAAAAGTCATAAGGAAAAGAAAATTATAAACTTAGCATCAAATGAATATTTTAAGTCTATTGAAAAAATAAGTGAATTTAAGGACGTTGAAGTTATAAATATAGCTTTCAAAGAATTAAAAGATGATAAATATAAAATAGTAACAGTTAAAGCTAAAAGAGCAAGAGGGCTTATGAGCTCGTTTATAATAAAAAATCAAATTGAAACAATTGAAGAAATAAAGAAATTTGATGTTGAAGGATATGAATACAATGAAGAATTATCTAAGAGTAATGAATTAGTATTTACTAGAGACAATAAGATATTTTCAATAGATTAAAAGGGAGAGGTTGTATATGGTGGACTTAACTCTTCTAGGCACAGGTGGTGGAATGCCAATGCCTAATAGGTTTTTATCAGCGATATTATTGACTTATAGAGGAAGAAAAATTCTAGTCGATTGTGGCGAAGGAACACAAGTGTCAATGCGAATGTGTAATAGTGGCTTTAAAAGCATAGATGTTATTTGTATTACTCATATTCACGGTGATCATATAATTGGTCTTCCAGGACTTCTTGGAACAATAGGTAATAGTGGAAGACAAGAGAAAATTATAATTATTGGTCCAAAAGGTATAACTGAAGCAGTAAATGGATTAAGAGTAATAGTGCCATATCTTCCTTATGAAATAGAAGTAATTGAAAACCCAAAAAAAGAAATATATATAGATAATGAGCATATAAAAAATGATATAGTAATTTCAACGTTGGAAGTTGATCATTCTGCACCATGTATAGGATATAATTTTTATATAAAAAGAAAACCTAAGTTTAATGTAGAAAAGGCTATAGAAAATAATGTGCCTAAATTCCTATGGAATACTCTCCAAAATGGTGAAAGCGTATTACATAATAACATTTTATATGAACCACATCTTGTTAAAGGCGATGATAGGAAAGGCATTAAAATTAACATTATAACAGATAGCAGGCCAACAGAAGAGATGGTTGATTTTATACGAGAAAGTGATTATTTTATATGTGAAGGAACATATGGCTTAGATGAAGACTTACCAAAAGCAATAAAAAATAAACATATGACTTTTAAAGAAGCAGCAACATTGGCGAGGTGTGGAAATGTAAAGAAGCTACTGTTGACGCATTTTAGTACGGCTATGGATGATCCTTTAATATACGAAGAAAATGCAAAAAATATATTTAAGCATACTATTATTGGGTATGACAGGTTTTTTGATATTGTTAACTTTGTATGATTTGTTGAAAAATATTAATAGATTTTTCATGATTTACATGGAAATGCAGGAGTGCAAGGAAAATGTTGCAATTGTTTTGAGGGATATAAAATATCTCTCTTTTTTATGTCTATAACTAGATATATATTGAAAATATATTTATTTGAAAAATATTAATGCAATTAAGAAAAGAAAAAGTTATAATTTTTTCAGACTAAGAAAGAGTAAAAGCAGTATAGTACTTTTAGAACTTAAATAAGTTAAATAATGCTAATAAATTAAATAAAAATACATATATAGAATATAAATATTAACATTTTATAAATTGACATAAAAATGTATAGTATGTTATATTAATTATAAATGAAAGAATTTAAAATAAAAAATTCAATTATTATGCAATATTAATTTATCAAAGAAAGGAAGATTAAGAAGATGACTATGAGTATGACAATAACGATGATTTTAATGTCATTAGTGCTTCTTATATGTATCTTTTCAACTAAAGCATTATATAAATTTGGAGTTCCATCGCTATTAATATTCATGATTTTAGGCATGTTGTTTGGCAGTGAAGGAATTGTAGGAATTCAGTTCAGTGACTATAATCTTGCAGGAAAAGTAGGTTCATTTGCATTATTGTTCATAATGTTTTATGGCGGATTTTGTACTAATTGGAAAATGGCCAAGCCAGAATTTCCAAAAGCATTATTAATGTCAACAGTTGGTGTAATAATTACATCTGTAGTAACAGGATTATTTTGTACTTTAGTTCTTAAAGTTACTATTTTAGAAGGGCTACTTGTGGGCGCAGTAGTTGCATCTACTGATGCAGCATCCGTATTTTCAATATTACGTTCACAAAAATTGAATTTAAAGGGAGGATTAGCATCTATTTTAGAGGTAGAAAGCGGAAGTAATGATCCATGTGCTTATCTGATTACAATTACGCTTCTTACTCTTATGTCAGGTGGGAGTAGTGGATTTTTATTAAAGACAGTTGTATTTCAAATAGTATTTGGTGTACTAGTTGGATTTATACTTTCAAAGATTGGGGCATATATTTTAAAGAATATAAAATTTGAAATTGAAGGATTGTATCCAATATTTGTGATTGCCATTGCTATTCTATCTTATTCATTAAGTGAATGGTTTGGGGGAAATGAATACTTAAGTGTATATATTGCTGGAATAATAATGGGAAATAGCAAGATTCATAATAAAAAGAGTCTTGTAAAGTTCTTTGATGGTATATCATGGCTTATGCAGATTACCTTATTCTTTATGCTTGGATTATTAAGTTTTCCTTCTCAGTTAAAATATGTTGCAGTGCCAGGATTTTTAATTTCAATATTTCTTATTGTTGTTGCAAGGCCAATTTCAACATTTGCTGTTTTGACACCATTTAAAGTACCAATCAAACAACAATTATTTATATCATGGGTAGGGCTAAGAGGGGCAGCATCAATAGTTTTCGCTATACTTGCAGTTACTCATAAAGCATTTCTTGAAAGTGACATATTCCATATAGTGTTTTTTATAGCATTATTCTCAGTTTCTATTCAAGGTACGTTGATTGCAACAATAGCAAGAAAATTAGATCTTGTTGATGATGAAACTATAGTGTTAAAGACCTTTAATGATTATCAAGATGAAATGAGCACTCAATTATTTGAGAAACAGGTTACAGAAGAGAGTAAATGTGCAAATAAGACCATAATGGATGCTAATATTCCAGACGAAGTTCTTGTAGTAATGATAAAGCGTGATGGTAAAATTCTACACCCTAAAGGTGCAACTATGATAAAAGCAGGTGATACACTTGTACTTGCAGGTGATAGCTTTGATAGTGTACCTATATAAAAAATAATAGATTTTAATAAGAAAAATCTAAATTGAGTCAAGAACTTTAATTTAGATAGGTCCAATGCGTTAAAAAAAATTATAGTCCCCAAAAAGATTCCAAAAGCAAGTTTTGGAATCTTTTTTATTAAATTAAGATTATTCTATACAGCAAAAATATTAAAAATATAATTCATTTTTTGTAAGAATATACAAAAAGTGAATTTGTTCATAAATAGTATAGAAAATATTAGATAAGTGATTTATAATTATGATAACGTTTTACAAAAAGTTCTTATATCAAGTAGTTAAACATAATTCGTTGAGAGGTGATGTTTATGAAAAATAAAAGATTAACTATTAGGAGCAAGATTATTGCGAGTTATTTAATATTACTAATTTTTATGCTCTCAATTGCAAGCGTTTGCGTTTTGCAATTGAAAAATGTCACAAAAGAATTAACTGAAATTCAGAGTATAATTAATAATGCAGCAGTACAAACTATGACAAAACAAAATATGAGAAAATCAATTACCTTGGTGGAAGAAACAGTTAGCAATTGTACAAGCAAGGCTATTACTATTTCAATTGTTGCTATTTTAATAGCTATAATATTAGCTATAATTATAAGCAAATCTGTTGTAGGACCATTAAAAAAATTAAATAAATTTGCTAATGCAATTAAAGCAGGTGATTTAACTGCAAAACTTAATGGAAAATATGATAAAGAGATTTCAGAAGTTATTGAGAGTTTAAATAATGCTATAGAAGCAAATAGAAATATGGTTAATGATATTCATAAAAGTTCTTTTTCACTTTTTGAATCCAATACTAAAGTAAGTTCATTAGTTGATACTATAGATAACAAAATGGAAGTAGTGAATTCCGCAACAAGAACAATAGCTAATGAAGTTGAACAATTAACTGCTGTATCAGAGGAAGTTAATGCATCTACTTCTGAAATAAAAGATAAAGTGGAAAACCTCAGTAATGTTGCAGAAAATCATGCAAAGGAAGCAGAAAATATAAAGGAAAAAGCTGTTAAAGTAAGAATTCAAGGTGAACAAGCAGTAGAAAATGCAAAGAATATATATTCAGAAAAAATTAATAATGTAACAAAAGCTATAGAACAAGGGAAAATAGTTGATGAAATTAAAATTATGGCAGAAGCTATTGCAGATGTATCAGAGCAAACTAATCTTTTAGCTTTAAATGCAGCAATTGAAGCTGCCAGAGCTGGTGAAGCAGGTAAGGGATTTGCAGTAGTTGCAGAAGAAGTCAAAAAACTAGCTGAAGAAAGTGGAGATAACGTAAAGAAAATTCAAATAATAATAGAAGATGTAAAGCAGGCTTTTGATAATTTAAGTGAACAAAGTAAGGGATTGCTTTCATTTTTAGAGGTAGATGTTAATAGAGATTATAAATTACTTATAGAAACTGCAAAAAGCTATGAAGAAGATTCTACACTTATAACTGCAATGTCACAAAATGTAAGGGATGTTAGTAAATCTATAAATGAAGTTATAAATCAAATAAGTCAAGGAATAGAAGTAGTAAGTAAGACAGCCCTTGAAACATCAAGTAAATCTCAGGCTATTATTGAAAATGTAGATGAAGTTGGAACTCAGGTAGAAGATATTATTTTACAAGTACAAGAAGAATCAAAGCTCTCAGAAAAATTAGAAGAAGTAGTCAATGTTTATACTATTTAATTATTTTATAGTTAAATTTTATAATATATTATATTAATTATCTCATAACTAAACTTCATAATACCCTTTAAATATTTATTTCCCCTAGATGCCTCAAGATGATGAGGCATCTTTTTAACGTATAGGAAAATATAAAATTTTTATCATAGAGAAAGTCTTAAGAATAGAGCTTTTCTGTAACGTATATAGTTCAATACGTTAAAAAATAAATTATATGCGCCTGGCCTTTTCTTCGGCAAGCTCAGAAAATCCAGAATGCGCTAAAAAATCGACGGCTAAAGGATTTTCTTGAATTTAAGTTATTGTATTCTATTTAGTTCATTTTTTATAAATAGATTATGGCATAGTCGCCTGGGCAATTTTTTTATTCTTTAGAAATTAGAATGTAGAAGAAAATAATTTGAAATATGATATACTAAAAATAAAGATTTTAAACATAACTTAAAGAGGAGATTTTTATGAAAAAGACAATAGGAATTTTAGCACATGTAGATGCCGGTAAAACTACATTTTGTGAGCAGGTACTATATCTTACAAAAAGCATTAGAAATAAAGGCAGAGTTGATCATAAAAATTCATTTTTAGATAACCATGAAATTGAAAAAGAAAGAGGAATAACTGTTTTTTCAGAGCAAGCAATTTTTAATTTAAATGATTCAACATATTATCTTATTGATACTCCAGGCCATATTGATTTTTCTTGTGAAATGGAAAGGTCAATAAATGTTATGGATTATGCAGTGATTATTTTAAGTGGTGTTGAAGGAATTCAGGGGCATACTAAAACTGTTTGGAATCTGCTAGAAAAAAATAATGTTCCTACTTTTATATTTATAAATAAAATGGATAGAGCAGGATATGATAAAGAACGTATCATAAAAGATATACATAGAGAATTATCTAAGGATATCTTTTTTATAGCTAAAGAAGATATAGATATAACGCATGATAATGGTAAATACATTAATTTTAATGAAGAATTAATTGAATTTATAAGTGAGCAGGATGAAGAACTTTTAGAGAAATATTTAAATGGTGAATATGATAATAATATTTATGAGAAAGAATTAAAAGAACTTATAAAAGATAGAAGAGTATTCTTAGCTTTTGGAGGATCAGCCTTAAATAATGAAGGCATAGAAGAATTTTTATATGCAATAGATAAACTTTCAATAACAAATTATGATGAGTATGAAAATGAAAAATTCTCTGGAGTTGTTTATAAAGTAAGATATGATTCTAATAATACAAGAAATACTTTTATTAAGTGTATAAAAGGAAGTTTAAAAGTTAAAGATGAAATTTCTTATATTTCAAACAAATCTAATGATGATGAAATAATTAAAGAAAAGGTAAATAACATAAAGATTTATAATGGAAATAAATTTAAGCCAGTAGATATAATAAAAGCTGGAGACATCTTTACGTTAACAGGTTTAAGTAATGCTATACCAGGAGATAAAATTGGTGAATTTAAAGGAAAAGTAAATTACTTAATGGTACCGACATTAAAATCTAAAGTTCTATTTGATGAAACTTTAAATCCTAAAGATGTGCTTAAGTTTTTTAGAATATTAGAAGGTGAAGATCCTGCACTTAATGTAGAATATAGTGAACTTCTTAAAGAAATACAAGTTCATATAATGGGAAAAATACAGCTTGAAGTTCTTAAAGAGTTAATGGCTAGCAGGTTCAATATAGATGTTGAGTTTGGTCCATGTAAAATATTATATAAAGAAACCATAAACACAGAAGTTATTGGAAGTGGTCATTTTGAACCTCTTAGACATTATGCAGAAGTTCATTTTAAAATACAGCCAGCAGAAAGAAATAGTAAAATAACATTTGAAAGTAAATGTCATGTAGATAATTTAAATATAGGACATCAAAATTTAATTAAGACACATGTTTTTGAAAGAAATCATAAAGGTATTTTAACAGGATCTCCAATTACAGATATTAAAATAACATTAATAAATGGGCGTGCACATTTGAAGCATACTTGTGGTGGAGATTTTAGAGAAGCAACATATAGGGCTATAAGGCAAGGTTTAGAAAAAGCAGAAAATATTCTCCTTGAACCATATTATAAGTTCATATTAGAAATACCATTAGAGTATATGGGAAGGGCAATTGCTGACATTCAAAAATTAAGTGGTGAATTTTATGCACCTAAAACTTATGAAGATAAGGTAATTATAGAAGGGAGAGGCCCTGTATCAACCTTCATGGATTATTATTTAGAGGTTATAGCATACACAAAAGGAAAAGGCAGTATAAATTATATTTATGATGGATATGATATTTGCCATAATACTGAAGAAGTAATAGAAGAAATATCTTATGATAAAAATTCAGATAAGGAATATACATCTAATTCTGTTTTTTGTTCTCATGGTGCTGGTTATGCTGTGCCTTGGGATGAAGCCGATAAAAAGATGCACTGTATCATAGAATAAATAAAAGACGTACTGAGTTTAGTGTGAATAACCGAAATAAAGCTCTTATGTGGTGCTCGCTTGCTACAAAAATGAAGCTAAGAATTCAAACATGCAGACTTGCACCCACAAATGTTTGCTCCAAGGCATATAATGCTTAGTGAGTTACGAACTTAGCAGTATAGCCTATCTTCATCTACCTATGAAGATGTTTCCTTTAATATGCCTTGGACAAACAATTGTGGAACAAGTCTACATGAAGAATTCTAAAGCTCAATTTTTGAATGCAAGACACCGCACACATAAGAGCTTTATTTCTTTGTTTCATCTAAATTCAGAGTATCGGTATTATTGTTGCTATACATAAATACATTTTTAAATTAAGGAATAGTTGTTTATATATGTTAAAGATTTAAAAGGTTAATATTTTATCATTTTTAAAAAGATATAGATTTATAAATATCAGAATATATATTCTTACGAATTTGCTTATTCTATGCTGGTTAAGGTGATTTTTATAGGTAATTTCATAAGTTACCTCCATTGATTAGAAGATATACCTTAAGGCATAGAATATAAAAAGCATTAATCATAATTAAAATAAATTGGGTATATATGATTTTAGAGAAAAACAAAGAAATTCAATATATGAATACCCGACTCATATTCATTCGCTGGGTAAGCGATTCACACCAAATCATAGATTTGGGTTCTCTGCTTAGGCGCAGTATTGTATTAAAAGCTTAAATTTCCATACAATCGAGCCTATCATATATTGAATTTCGGTTGTTATCCACAAAACTCTGATTCTACGTCCCTTATTTATATTGTTAACTTTTTATTAATACTCCAATATATATATAATTTATTCAGCTTAAATTAAGGTTAATTTGGTAAATTAAAACTATATAGAAATTTTATTTTAACATCAAAAGATGGAGGAGAGTAATAATATGAATAAAAATATAAAAAAAATAATAGCTTTTTCACTTGCAACAGGAACTTTTGCAACATGTGGGCCACTAACAAATTCTAACTTATTTACAACAAAAGCTTATGCATCATCAGATGATGCTGATGAGTTATCAGACATAGACGTGGAAGATGCTGATGGAGATACAATAGACCTTTATGAAGATAAAGACTATGATGATGAATATGATGAACCAGAAGAAGGTGAAACATATTATGGAGAAAGTGATACAAAAAAAATCACTATAGATGTTGATGGTGCTGATGAGGATTACGTTAGAATATTTAAAGGAAGCACTGAATATGAAGTTGGTGATAGTATCAGTTTAGATTCTAGTGGTACAACAACTTTAACAATAAGAGTATATGAAGATGAATATGATGAAGATGATACTTATTCAAGCTCTGAGTATAATCAATATAAATTAAAAATAGAATATAATGACGATGATGACGAAGATGATGATGATGATAATGAATTAACTGAAATACAAATGGAAGATGAAGATGGTGACGATATAGATCTTTATGAAGATGATGATTATGATGATGAACTAGAAGATGAACCAGAAGAAGATGAAACATATTATGCAGAAAGTGACACTAGGAAAGTTAAAATAGATGTAGATGCTGATGATGATTATGTTAGAATCTTTAAAGGAAGCACTGCATATGAAGTTGATGATGAAATTAAATTAGATTCAGGAAATACTACGTTAAAAATAAGAGTATATGATGATGAATATGATGAAGATGAAGACTATTCAAGTTCAGATTATAAAGAATATAAAGTAAAAGTAGAATATAATGGTGATGATGACGACGAAGATGATAATGAAGTAGCTTTATCAAGTCTTTCATTAGCAGGAGCAAGTATAAGCTTTAATAAAAATACTACTACATATAATGTAGGAGTAGGAAATACTACAAGCTCTTTAACTGTACAAGCTATACCTGTTGATAGTGATAATACTGTAACCATAAATGGAACAACTGTAAGCTCATCTGAAAATTATAAGAAAGCTGTAAATTTAAATGTCGGAAATAACACTGTAACAGTAAAAGTTCAAGATGAAGATGGAGATGGAGAAAGCAAGACTTATACAGTAGCAGTTAATAGATCAGCACAAACTGTATATACTACTCCAGGAACTACATCAAATACAACAACAGCAACTTCTAAATATGGATGGCAGCTAGTAAATAATACTTGGTATTATACTTATTCAAATGGAACTAAGGCAACAGGCTGGCAATATATAGGCGGAGAGTGGTATTATTTAGATTCAGCTGGAAGAATGAAAACAGGATGGTTTAAAGATACTGATGGCAGATGGTATTATTTACAATCATCAGGAGCAATGGCTAAAAATACAACTATAGGTGGATATAAATTAGGATCTAATGGTGCTTGGATAAGATAACAAAATATACATGAACTGAATTTTGGCTGGATTGAGATTAATCAATCCAGCCAAAATGCTTACATGCATATTCAATGCCATCATCATTGCTACATTTTGTAACAAATGAAGCAATTTCTTTAAGTTCATCGATGGCATTACCCATAGCAATTGAAAAAGGCGCTTTTTGAAACATGGAATAATCATTTTTTCCATCACCAAAAACAACAATGTCTTCAAGTGGAGCATTTAAGTAATTCATCATGCTTGTTATTCCTTTAAATTTATCATCAGGTTCTATGATTATAGAGTCTGGATGGTATCTTACATAGCTTACAGTATCAAGTATTTTGAATTGTTTTTCTTGCTCTATTGTCATTTCTAAAAATATTTTAAATATCTTTTTTTGCTTGTGAAAATCAAAGTTTGGATCACTTATTATAGTGGAATAGTGGTTTAAAGTTGAATTACATATATTGGTATATAAATGATTGCTATTATCAATTGAAACGTAAGTTTTAATACTATTAGAGAGCATTATATCAATCACTTCTAAAGCTGAATCGATATTTAGAGGTTCTATATCTATAAGTTTACCATCTAAAGTCAATCCATGACCGCCATCACTTACAATATTATTAATGCCTACTTCATTAGCAAAGGTAAGAGAAGAATGTTGAGCTCGTCCAGTAGCAATTGCAACAAAGTGTCCATTTTTCTCTAATTTTTTTATTGTATTTAATGTGGATTCTGGAATTATTCCGCCAGGATTAACAGTAGTTAATGTTCCATCGATATCAAAGAATAAGTATTTCTTTTTCATTTTTAATCCCCCTTAGACAGTTATTTTATAATACTTATTAAGTTTTTAAAGTATAGAAAGGGTATATACATAAATATATTCCACTTTAAGCCAATTATCAATAGAAACGTAAAATGAATTCTAGTGGTTATGTCATACATTAGATTTCTTTATTGACGGAGATCTAATGAATAATATGTCATTATATATAGATGTGAGCTTACATACGACTAATTTTTTATAGTACGTAAGCTTTTGTTTTATATAAACTAAGATATAATTTTTAAGAAAAACTTTGGAAATATATTGACTTAAGTATATAGCGGTGATAATATGTGTATATATAATATATATACACTTTATACACGGAGGTGAAAATTTGGATATAATAATTAATAATTCATCACCAATTAAATTATATGAGCAAATAGAAAATCAAATTAAAACTCAGATATTAAATGGAAATCTAAATGCAGGGGAAGCTCTTCCATCAATAAGGACATTAGCAAAAGAACTTAAGGTAAGCATAATTACAACTAAAAGAGCTTATGAAGAGCTTGAAAAGGGAGGATATATAGAAACGGTTGTAGGAAAAGGAACTTTTGTTTCAAATGCCAATGCAGATAGATTGAAAGAAGCTGCATTATCTGAAATGGAGTGTAAATTGGAAGAAATCATAATCACAGCTAAATCTTTTGGACTGACTTTAGAGGAATGTATAGAAATTTTCAAGAGTATTTATGAGGAGGTATAACATATATGGGAGCTATACATATTAAGAAACTTAAAAAATCATATGATAATTTTATTTTAGATATAGAGGAATTGGAAATAAAAGAAGGATATATAACAGGATTTATAGGACCAAATGGAGCAGGAAAAACAACAACAATAAAATGTATACTAGACATGGTAAAAACTGATAAAGGTGAAGTAAGAGTATTAGGATATAATATAAAGCAAAATCCATATATAAAAGAAGATATTGCGTATATAGGGGGTGTTTCAGGATTCTTAGAAGAAGGCAAACTTAAAAATATTAAAAAAGGCATACAGAATTTTTACTCTAACTGGGATGAACAAGTATATAAAACTTATATTTCAAAATTCAAATTAAATGAAAATAAATGTTATCAGGATTTATCTAAAGGACAGCAAAAACAATTTGAACTTTCAATAGCTTTTGCTCATCATCCAAAACTTTTTATTATGGATGAGCCCACTGCAAATTTGGATCCAATAATTAGAAATGAATTTATAGAGATGATTCAAGAGATTATGGAAAAAGAAAATGTAAGTGTATTTTATTCAACGCATATAACAAGTGATTTAGATAAATGTGCTGATTATATAGTTTTGATTGATGAAGGAAAAATATTATTAAAAGGTGAGAAAGATGAAATATTAGAAGAACATGTTCTCGTAAAAGGGAAAAAAGAATTATTTGATAAAGAAATTAAAGAAGAATTTATAGGAATCAAAAATAATTCTTTTGGTTTTGAGGGAATGATATATGGAAGAAAAAAAGCGTTTGAATTATTCGGTAAAGAAGTAGTATATGAAAGATGCTCTTTAGAGGATATATTACTTTATTACACAAAAGGGGAGGAGAATAATGAGAGAATTAAATAATTTAATAAAAATGCAATGGTATTCATTATTAGCTGTAAAAAATTATATTTTATTAGTAGTAGTCATTGGTTTTATAACAATATTTACACAACCAACTTTTATTGCATTTGCAGGTGGAATGATACTAATGGCAGTAAACTATAGTGTTATTGCTTATGAAGATAAAAGTAAAATGGGATATTTAATTCATTCACTGCCAGTGGGCTCTAAAAAATATATATTATCAAAATATATTTATGGTTTTATAAGCATAGTATTGGTCATGATTATAACATTAATTATATTTAATATAGTGAATATATTTAATATACAAAATTTAGAAGGAATTACATTAAGCACATTATTAATGTCTGTATTATTAATAGGCGTAGTTATTAATACAGTAACAGTTCCAGTTGGTATTATTGTTGGATTTCAAAAGGCTAGATTTATTATTACAATTTTAGCAATAGCACCAGTATGCTTTAGCCCAACACTAGTGACTTTAATTTCTAGTATCAACATTAATATAAGTGAATCAACATTAATGATTTTAACTTTGATAGCAGTTGCAATATTTACAGTAATATCATATAATATAACTTCAAAGTTATATTGTAGACGAGATGTAAAATAAATTTATGGATTAAATAAAAAATAAAGAGGGAGCTATAGCGCTAAAAAATTCGGCAACAATATACTGTTATAGTTTTTGAACTTGACAGAATATGTTGTGGTCTTTCTTGGTGCCACAGTCCTTCTTTTTATGTTTAAAGTAGTATAAAAACAAAGCTTATTGGTTATTAATTATGTATTGTGAATAATGCATTATGCATTGAATAATTACCAGCTTATTGTAAATTTATTTCGTGAATTTTTAAGTGGAAGTTTAAATTGAAAGAAGTTTAAATATTTGCCATTTTTAGTGATTCTATCAGCAATTATATGAAGAATGTATCCCATAGTAAATCCAACAGCTAAAAATTCATTTCCCATAAGATAAGTACTTAAACAAAATAATAATAATCCAAGCCATTTATGGGTAAACATTCTATGGGGTGAAAGCTTACCTAAGATTGTTAATATGGAAAATAAAACTATACCTTCAACATTAAGATTTAAAAATTTATTAAAGTTATATATATAAGACATTTGAAATTTGATTCCACAATAATAAAATATGCTGATTATGATTACAGCTATTGTTAAAACTTTATTGAAAATTTGCGCTGCAGTTGACTTATGACTGTCTATATCAGGCATATATGAGCCTATTATTCCTCCAATTATTAAAACAATCATATTAAAATTTAAAGTCATATTTCCTAAGAAAACAAGGCCGATTACTAAACCTATTGCTGCGCTAGTTCCTATTGTCATATGTTCTTTTCCGCTCATGTATTTCTTTTCTCCTTTTTGTTTTGCATAATATTTTATAAAACCAGTATGTGATTATAAAAACATTATATACGAATATGTGTTTGTATGGTAGCTTTTTATAATTATAATTTTCTTAATTTAATATTATGTAAAATTTTAAATATAGTAAAAGACAGCATTATTCCAAATGCTATAGCAAAACCAATGGACAAAGTCAATATTCCTTTATGAAGAGCTTCAGCAAAATTACCTTGAACTAAAGCTATGACTGTAGTATAAGCAGTAAACCCTGGAACGATGGGGAAAATTCCAGGAACATAAAACATAGAAGAAGGAGTCTTAATTATTCTAGCCATAATTTCACTATAAAAATTAACAGCAAAAGCACCAAAAAATGAAGCAAAAACTGAGCTATTAGTAAGTGTTAAAAATATGCTATAAGCAATCCAGCCAAGGGCTCCAGCTAGTCCGCACCAAAGAATCTTTTTTCTATCAATATTAAATAATATGACGGGAAAAACGCTTCCTAAAAAAGCAAGAAAAGTCATTTTGATTAACATAACTCTATATTATCCTTTCAAAAAATAATTATAATGTATTAATTCCAATAAATAATGATGTACCAATTCCAACGCCAACTGCTACAATTATAAGCAGAGCTTCAAAAAACTTAGAGCACCCTGCAGAAAAGTCTCCATAAATGATATCCTTAATTCCATTTGTTAATATAACACCAGGAATCAAAATCATTATTGAACCAGCAATTACATTATGAGAATTGACACTAGAAATTAGAGTGTGGGAAAACATACTAAGTCCGCCAATAAGCAATCCGGCTAAAAAAGACTCTAAAAATTGAAAGAACCCAAGCTTCGATATCTTTTCAAATACTATATAAGTAATTAAGCATACTATTATTGCAATAAGTCCATCTAAAATTGAGCCATTAAAGAATAAAGTATATATAAAGCCTGTCATACATGCTGCCATTGTTCGAACACTAAGAGTAAAGTTTGGAGCATTTTTAATTTTTTCTAAACTTTTTTTGGCGTCTTCATATGTTAGTAAGCTTTTTTCAAGCTTCCTTGAAAAAGAATTTATAAGTTCTATCCTATATAAATCAACATGCTTTTCTTTAATTTTTTTCATAGAAGTTATTTTTTCTAGATTACAATCTTCAACCAGAAGTAAAAGACCGTTAGACATAGCAATACATTCACTATTAAATCCATATGACTTACATATTTTTGAGACAGTATCTTCAATTCTATAATTTTCGGCACCATTTTCAAGTAATATTTCTCCTGCTGTAAGAGCAATATCTATAACATTTTGAACATTCATAAAGTCCTCCATATATTATGCATACATTATTTACATCACTTAATTAATTATATAAGATGTAATAAATTTTTCAATTATCATTGATATAAATATTTTTAGTGCATAATTATTTATAAAAATATAGTAATTATTAATATTAAGTTTTAATTATAATAAAAAATAGTTACTAAATTTGCTTTATTGATACTTAAAATGCTTATGAAATATCAATTAGTAAAATGCAATAAATAGCTAGATCATAAACAAAATGTTAAAATTTTAAAATGAAAATTAAAAAATAATAAAATGAAAGAAGGGGTAAAATGTCGGAAAATAATAATAAAAAAATAATGTGGTATACATTGGCCTTTATGGCGTTCTCAACTGTATGGGGATTTGGAAATGTTATAAATGGGTTTTCTGAATACAATGGTTTACAAGCTATTGTAGCATGGCTTATAATATTTGCTATTTATTTTGTACCATATGCACTTATGGTAGGAGAATTAGGTTCAGCATTTAAAGAACATGGTGGTGGAGTTAGCTCATGGATTAATGAAACAATAGGGCCTAAAATAGCATATTATGCAGGTTGGACATACTGGATAGTTCATATGCCTTATATTTCACAAAAGCCACAAGGGGTTATGATTGCCACAAGCTGGGCAATATTCCAAGATAAAAGAATTAGTGATATGAAACCTGTCCTTATGCAAGGAATTTGTTTAGCAATTTTCTTAATTGGACTTTATATTGCTTCAAAAGGGTTGAACCCATTAAAGAAATTAGCAACACTTGCAGGTTCATCTATGTTTATAATGTCAATTTTATTTATATTATTGATGATAGCGGCACCAGCTATAACAAATGCACCGCTAAATTCAATTGATTGGTCAGTAAAAACATTTATGCCTACATTTGATGTAAAATTCTTTACAAGTTTATCCATTTTAGTATTTGCAGTTGGTGGATGTGAAAAAATATCTCCATATGTAAATCAAATGAAAGATCCAGCAAAAGGTTTTTCAAAAGGAATGATAACACTTGCAATAATGGTAGCGGTATGTGCTATCTTAGGAACAATCTCTCTTGGAATGATGTTTGATTCAAATAACATTCCAAATGATTTAATGACTAATGGTGCTTATTATGCATTCCAAAGATTAGGAGAATATTATCATGTAGGTAATTTATTTGTTGTAATTTATGCTCTTACAAATTTAGTTGGGCAAGTATCTACACTTATTATATCAATTGATGCACCACTTCGTATGCTCCTTGATAGTGCTGATAAGAGATTTATACCAGAAGCTATGTTTAAGCAAAATAAACATGGTGCATATGTAAATGGACAAAAACTTGTAATGGTTATTGTTTCAATTTTAATCATAGTACCAGCTTTCGGTATAGGAAATGTTGATGATTTGGTTAAATGGCTTGTAAAGCTAAATGCAGTATGTATGCCACTACGTTATCTTTGGGTATTTGTAGCATATATTGCACTTAAAAAGGCAGGAGATAAATTTGGCAGAGAGTATTTCTTTGTAAAAAATAAGATTGTAGGTATTATATTTGGAGTTTGGTGTTTTGCATTTACTGCTTTTGCATGTATAGGTGGTATGTATTCAGAAGATAAATTCCAATTAATTCTTAATATAATAACACCATTTGTTTTAATTCTATTAGGATTAATCATGCCATATCTTGCAAAAAGAGAAAGAGCAAAATAATTTTTAAAAGATATAGATATAAGATAGAATGATATAACATAATAAATACAAAATAAGAGCTATTGTAATTTGCATAAATTCACAATAGCTCTTATTTTTAATATGTCACCTTTTCTTGACCAGCTTCTATATTGGAAATAATTTGAATCTTTAAAACGGGTTCATCTTTTCCATCTTTAAACTGTTTACCTATTATCCCAGATGCTTCAACCCAAGTATCTTCAGGAGGAATATGTCCAGAATAATTTGCATCAATTCCAACAAATACTTCATGAGTATGATCATCATGTGCCATATCATATAAACGTATTATACTAAAATTTGAATCGTCTATAACCTTAACAATACCTTGGATTTTAAGAGTTTTTCCAATGTATTCATCTAAATTTATAAATATATCATCTAACTGAGTAATGAAGGATTCATCTTTTATTATTATATCATTATTTCTTATTATAGATGGTGTATTGTTTTCTACAAGGTCACTATTTGTATTTATAGAATCAGTTTCTAATTCTTTTTCATCTTCAGTATTACTATCACTGCTTTCAGGTATACTATTATTAATTTTATCTGAATTTATATTATCAAAATTAGTCATAAATAATATTGCACAGACAACAAAAATGGCTGATAGTATTATAATTAATTTCTTTTTCATTTGTTTTCTCCTTTAAATAATCGTGTATAAGTATTTTAAAGCAGATTTTTATATATTACAAGATATAATTGTATAGAATATCTATTTAGAAAAAGTTCTAAATAGATATTGCTTTTTGTTTTATATTATCCTATAATCTATTTAGATATATTTCAAAATAGATTATAGGAGGGGTTACATGGGATTCGCTGATACATTTAAAGCTCTTTCTGATCCAATAAGAAGAGAAATTTTAGTTATGCTTAAAGATAAAAAAATGTCAGCAGGGGAAATAGCATCAAATTTTAATATGACAAATGCTACAATTTCATATCATTTATCACAGCTTAAAAAAGCAAATTTAATAATTGAAAGTAAATATAAAAATTTTATATACTATGAAATAAATATTTCTGTATTTGAAGAGGTTATGCTATGGTTTTCGCAATTTAAAGGAGGGAACATAAATGAAAAAGATAATTAGTAGAACTATGATTATAACTAGTATAATATGCTTAATTCCATTTTTCATATCAATTATATTTTACAAGTCTTTGCCAGATCAAGTAGCAACACATTTTGGCTTTAATGGTATGCCAGATGGATACAGTTCTAAGATGTTTGCAGCATTTGGATTGCCACTTATCATGTTAGTAATAAATTTTATAAGTAATTTTACTATAGATAATGATCCTAAAAGAGCAAATGCTTCGAAAAGAATTAAAATTATAGGAAAGTGGACAGTTCCAATATTATCTGTACTTATGCAGAGTAGTATTATTGCAAATGCAGTAGGAATCAAGATTAATATTTCAATGTATGTATCAATTGGACTAGGAATACTTATTATGATAATAGGTAATTATCTTCCAAAATGTAAGCAAAATTATACTGTAGGAATTAAAACCCCATGGACTCTTAATAATGAAGAAGTTTGGAATAAGACTCATAAAATATCAGGATATTTATGGGTTATTGGAGGCTTCATTATTACAATATCATCATTTATAGGATTTGAATCTATTATGCTTGTTGTACTTATAATAATAGCATTTGTTCCAATAGTATATTCTTATATATTATATAAAAAATGAAAAATCTTCATCAGTAGATGAAGATGTGATATAATGCTAGGCTCGTACATAACCAAGCATTATAGCCAATAAAACAAAATTAGAATGTATAATGATTGTATAGACAAGTTATAAAATATGAATTAAAGAATAAGATTACCCCTGTTAAGTAGTGGAAATTAGAAGAATATACTATTACAAAATTTCCTTAACAGGGGAATTTTGATTTTTTACCATATCTTTTCACTTATTTATCATATATAATTGATTAGAGATAATATAAAAAATATTATAAGCTGGGGGAGATAATAATGTTTAATAATAAGGAAGAGAAAAATTCATTTGCTTTGTATTTATTATTTAATGAAAAACTTATTATGAATGAGAAAAACATAAGTGAGAGAATTAAAAGAATTAATAATGACAAGATTGAAGTTAGTCCTATATTAGGGTTAAATGGTGAAGAAGCTTTATACTGCAATATAACAATAAATGATGAGAATTTTAAACTTGTAGGAATCGACTCGAAAGTGCCAGAAGAAATAAGCAGTTATACAATAGATTGTGCTTATGGAAAAAGAGAAGAATTAGAAGACATGAGTAAACATAGTTATCATATTATAGCTTTTTATGAGGGGAAGAGCAATGATATGATGCATATCTTAAATTTGTATTACAAATTATCATATGGCTTTTTAGAACATGGATTTTTAGGATTAGCTAATGGATATAGCTGGAATGTAGTAACACCAAGTTTAATACAAGGAATGGCAGAAGATGAAGAGTTGAAAGAATTTGCAAACACACCAGCTATGATGATATATAGAAATTTTCTAAAGATACCACATAATGATGGAGTATGGTTTACTACCAAGGGAAATAATTTATTTGGCGTTCATGAGTTTGCTTTTTATGGCGATTTTGAAAAAACTCAAGAAATTTATGATATATTTGAAGATGTATTTTATTATATTTATGAAAGTGATGTACATATAGAAGCAGGACATACAATTCAGCTTGGAGATGATGTGTTTTTAAAATTTAAAGAAGTATATGAACTTCAAGATACGCTTGAAGGAGAAGGTATAGGTACTTTGGTACTAGAAAAAATAAATAGTGATGAAATAAATATGTAGAATTAAAAGACTAATATTTCTAAATATAAAAGAGATATTGGTCTTTTAATTATTTAATTATTTTAAGTAAATAGTTAATTACCGTTCAGCTTAAATTAAGACAAGGATGATAATATAATCCTATAACAAAGAAGAATGATATTTTTGTTGCTCAAGGTTTAATGTAATGAGATATAACAACATTAAATAGGGAAAGTTATAGGAGGAAATTATGAAGAAGAAGCTTATTAGCATTTTGGTGGCGTTAACTTTATGTATAAGTGCATTAATTGGATGTTCAAATACAAATAATATAACAGCGAGAACTGTAGATTCTAAAATAATAGTTTCAGCAGGAGAAAGTGAAACTGTTCCTAAAGTAGATACATATATAGAATTAGGTGAAAATATAAATGTAGATGGTGATGGCGTAAGTGTTGATAATAACATTGTTACTATTAATCGTGGAGGGACGTATAGTTTAAGTGGTAAATTAGAAGATGGACAGATAATTGTTGCAGCAAGTGAAATTGAAAAAGTATATTTGGTATTAAATGGTGTGGATATAACATGTTCAAATACATCAGCAATTTATGTTAAAGAAGCAGAAAAAACTGTAATTTCATTGGCTGATAACACAGAAAATTATATAAGAGATGGAGCAAATTATGAATTAGAAGATGAAAATGATAAAAGAGATGCTGCCATATATAGCAAAGATAATTTAACATTTGTTGGCAGTGGAAACTTAACTGTTGAAGGTAATTATAATGATGGAATAACAGGAAAAGATGATTTAAAAATAGAAGGCGGAAATATAAAAGTAAATGCTGTTAATGACGGAATCAAAGGAAAAGATTCTTTAGTTGTCACAGGTGGTAACATAACTATAAATAGCGGCCAAGATGGTATGAAATCTAATAATGATGAAAATACTGAGAAAGGTTATGTATTAATTGAAGGTGGTATAATGAATATTACATCTGGAAATGATGGTATTCAAGGTGAAAATAATGTTTATATAAGAAATGGTGACATAACTATAAATTCTGGTGGTGGAAGTGAAAATGGTGAAATTCACAATGAAATGCCGCCAGGAGGAATGAATGAGATGAGAAAACCTGGTGAAGAGGATACAGCAAATGCAGATTCTTCAACAAATGTTCAAACAGACAATAGCAATTCAAATGATAATGAGCAAACTTCTGAAAATAGCTCAGCAGAAGAAAGCACAATATCTGATAGCCATAAAGGTATAAAAGCGGACAGTAAAATTATAATTGAAAATGGAACTTTTAATATAGATTCAGCAGATGATTCTATACATACAAATGATACTATAATAATAGATGGAGGAACATTTAACTTATCTTCTGGAGATGATGGTATACATGCTGATACACTGATTGAAATAAATAGTGGAACTATAAATGTAAACAAATCTTATGAAGGTATTGAAGGAAAAACAATAAATATAAACGATGGTAAAATATACGTTAAAGCCAGCGATGATGGTATAAATGCATCAGATGGAAGTGATTCTGAATCAGAAGAAATGGGTGCACCTCAAGGAGGAGGACCTATGGGTGGAACAAAGCCATCTGAAGAAGGAATGCAAGGTGAAAAACCACAATTTAACGAGAATAATGCACCAAATATGCAAGAGGGTATGCCAAACAGTGAAGGTGAAAAGCCTGAACTAGGACAATCAAATGATCAGAATCAGACGCAAAATACCAATAATATGCCACAAATGAATGCTGGAGAGGCTATTAATGCTAATGGAAATAATGCACAAAAAGAAGCTCAACCATCAACGGGAGATATGCAAGGCGGAAGAGGACCAATGGGTGGAGAATCTTCAGGTACTGGTGTATTAAATATCAATGGTGGATATATTGTAGTTGATGCAGATGGCGATGGTCTTGATGCAAATGGATCAATATATATGAGTGGCGGCACTGTAATAGTAAGATCGGAAGAGCACA
>ERZ810019.89-NODE-89-length-30547-cov-6.8188_pt1 | contig 30547 bp, 33 predicted proteins | sample MGYA00520494_ERZ810019 | MGnify/ENA primary metagenome ERZ810019 (study PRJEB31588, sample SAMN03398862) | human gut metagenome | study: EMG produced TPA metagenomics assembly of the PRJNA231909 data set (A prospective, longitudinal analysis of the... | reverse complement strand
ATACATCTTCTAATAACTCATTTAATCTACAAGAAATAAGAAGATATATAAATAGCAGAAACTTTACTGCTGCTGAACAAAGCTTAAATTCTATTCCAAATAGAAATGCTGAATGGCACTTTTTATATGGAGTTGTTATGCTTAACAAAGGTTGGTATGATTCTGCTTATGAACATGTTAGCACTGCTACCCGTATGGATCCAAACAATTTTGAATATAGACAGGTTTTAAATTCTCTAAATCAAAGAACTACAAACTATTCTAATCCATATTATAGAACAACAAGAGGCGGTTCCCAAGATCCATGTGATTGCTGTATGCAGTTATGGTGTTTAGACACCTTATGTGAATGTTTTGGTGGAGATATTATTAGTTGTTGTTAATTTACATATTTTGTTAGTGTTTTAGAAATTGAGTCTAAATATATGACTTAATTTCTTTCTTTATATTAATTTATAGGAAGTGATACAATGAAATCTAAACATATTGCTGAAAGCGGAATTTTAATAGCTCTTACTTTAGTAGTTCTTTATGCTACCTCTTTGTTGCCAATAAGTACTTTATCCGTTCTCACCATATCATCATGCTTAATTCCTATCTGTATTATTAGAACTAGTATAAAAAATGCTTTTCTAGTATACGCTTGTAGCAGTATACTTAGCTTAATGATAATACCTATTAACATTTCACTAGCATATATATTGTTTTTCGGAATTTACGGAATAATAAAGCATTATATTGAAAAGATTCATAAGCTAACTTATGAAATATTATTAAAATTACTTACATTTAATGTGCTACTCTTAATTATATATTTCATAATGACTGCTTTCATTGGAAATATTGTTTTACCATATTCATTATATATAGTATTTATTTTAGCTCAAATTATGTTTCTAGTTTATGATTATGCTTTAACACTTATAATAACTATCTATTTTAATAAAATTCATAAACTTTTATAAATGGAAACTTCACAAAATAAAAATAATATGACTAATTTTATCGTTCTATTTTGTGAAGTTTTATCATGACTTTATATGAATGTAAATGACATAAGATTAAATAAATTTAATTTATATATTTATCAATGAGTGATTTCAAAAATTTCACTGTTTTTAACGGTGTCTTTCCTATTGATGTTTCTCCTGCTAATAAAAATCCTGTAACCCCTGCTTTAATAAAATTATATACACATTCTACTTCAGCTATTGATGCACGTTTTCCATTTTTCATGCTATTAAAAATATGTGTAGCTATAATTAGATCTTTATTGCCTTCTTTTAAAACTTCATCCATAACAATCTGCTCATAAATAGGTGTATCTTCAATTGATGTTTCTGGTATTAAATCTCCTCTTCCAATAACAATTCCATCAACTTCCTTTATTATACCTTTTATATTGTTTACTCCTTTCAAAGTTTCTATTTTCCCCCAAATAGTTGGCTTATATTCTGTAATTGAATTTTCAGATAAAAATTCCTTTATCTTTTTTATATCATTTATTTCTTCCACAAATGACTGACATATTATATCAACCTGATTTTCTATTCCCCATAAGATTGCTCTTTTATCATTTTCACTTAAATCAAATTTACTTCTGTCGAGATTCTTTATATTACAACCTTTTCCCTTTCTTATTATTCCACCTTTTATAGTTATAGTTTTTATTGCGCTATCTTTTTTTCCTATTATTCTAAAATTCATTGTATTATCTTTAATTGATATTTCTTTATATTTTTTCAAATGCAATAATTCATCTTTTATATTTAATGGTATAAGTTTCTTATTGTTAAAACTGCTTTTTATGCTTTCATATTTATCCTCTCCGCAAAAATATACTTCTTCTCTCTCATAAATCTTGTATATATAATCAAACCTATTAGATACCCTAATTTTTGTACCTGAAAGATCTAATACTATTTTAACATTTTTATCAATATCTTTTGTAAACTTTAAGAATTCTAAAAATTCGTCTTCACTTCCATGTGCAAAATTAAACCTTAAGACATTTACTCCATTATCAATAATTCCCTTTATTGAAGACTTTTCTTTTATATTAGGTCCTGCTGTTCCTATTATATACATGGTGCCCTCCAAATTATTCTTACCTTGTATTTTTATTAAACAAAATACCTAATTATCACTTATATCTGAACTTTAACAAGTTCTAAAAAAATCTCTTTTGAATAAATTAAAATAAGTATTACTTTTATGGGAGGAAATTCGTTTGAAAAAATTCTTATTTTTTGCAGTTAGCACACTTCTTTCACTAATGCTATGTAGTTGTACTATTCAAGATCCAAAATACATAAGTCTATCTAAAAAACCTAATAATCATTATTATACAAGTGAGATTAAAAAGAAGCTTCTTGAGAATGATCCTTTTACTTTATACGTTTTTGATACTAATCTTTATAAGGAGATTAAAGTATCTTCTGATGAAGATGATATAATCGAAAATTTTATAGGTTCATTAACTGAAACAAATTATTTAGATAATTATATTGTAGAAAAAGAGCCTTTTAGAATAAAAATAGTATTCGATGATACTAGTAAATATCTAATCAAGGTTTTTAGCTCTTCAAATATTTCTATATCACCATGGGATGGCACTTTTGAAGAAGACTCTATATCTATGGAAAATGTACCATTAGGTTATAACTTATTTGAATTTTGCAGCCATATACAAAATACACCTACGTCTAATTAAATAACTTCTTAATTTACAGTATTTTTTATAAAACTATTTCAAATAACTATTATTATGATATTATATTATAAATAAGAATTTCTTTTTAATTATTAAAATCACTGTAAATTGGAGGTTAATACAAAAATGATCAAAGCTGATTTTCATGTTCATACTTCATCTTCTGATGGAGTTTTATCACCCAAAGAAGTTGTCTTCAAGGCTTACAAGAATAATGTAAAATATCTTTCAATTACTGATCATGATACTGTTTCCTGCTTAGATGAAGCCCTGGTAGAAAGTCAAAAATATGATATTTCATTTATTCCTGGAATAGAATTATCTACTCAATATAACAATGAAAGCATACATATATTAGGTTACTTTAAAGACAAAAGCTATAATAATCAAAACTTCATACAAGAGCTAGACAAAATAAAAAATCATAGAATTATAAGAGCTCAAAAAATAACTAAAAAATTAGATGATGAATTTAACATAAAAATAAGTTTTGAAAAAATATTAAAAGAATCAAAAGATACAATTTCTAGACCTCACATTGCTAAAGCTATAATAGATGCTGGATATGATTATAGTCACGATGAAATATTTGATAAATTTATAGGAAAAGATTCTAAGGCTTATGTTCCTACATTAAAGCTATCTACAGAGTATGGAATAAATCTTTTAAAGAAATATAATGCTTTAGTTTTTTTGGCACACCCAAAATTAATAAAAAATACTCCTATAGAGGAATTTATTAAAATGAATATAGATGGTATAGAATCAATTTATTATCAAAATACAACTGAAGAAACTAATTATTATTTAAATATAGCTAAAGAATATAATTTATTAAACTCTTGTGGTTCTGATTTTCACGGCATACAAAATGATACTAGACACGGAAATATAGGTTCTATGGAGATCTCATCTGAAAATTTATCAAACTTATTAGAAAAATTACAAATTAAGTTATAATATGAAAAGAACCTAGAAGATTTAATATTCTTTTAGGTTCTTTTCATATTATTTTATGCTTCTTTTAAGAATGCTCTATATCCCTTCATTGTTTCATAAACATCTACTTTACTAACAATTTCCCATGGAGAATGCATGTTTTGAACTGCTACACCAGAATCTATAACTTCCATATTATAATTTGCTAGAATATATGCAATAGTTCCACCACCACCAGCATCTACTTTACCTAATTCAGCAGTTTGGAAGCTTACATCATGTTTTTCCATTATACTTCTAAGCTCTGCCATATATTCAGCATTAGCATCATTACATCCTGATTTTCCTCTCGCACCAGTATACTTGTTAAATACAATTCCATGACCAAAATATGCACTATTCTTCTTTTCCATTACACTTGGATAGTTTGGATCAAAGGCAGCACTTACATCAGATGAAAGCATTTTAGAATTTGTAAGACATCTTCTTAATTTTAAGTCATTATATCCTTCTACTCTATCTATTAATTCAGCAACTATGTTTTCAAAGAATTTTGAATGCATACCAGTTGCTCCATTACTTCCAACTTCTTCTTTATCAACTAAAAGAGTACAACAAGTCTTATCAACATTTTCAATATCTAACATGGCAGCAAGAGATGTGTAAGCACATACTCTATCATCATGACCATATCCCATGATCATACTTCTATCTAATCCATAATCTCTAGCCTTACCTGCTGGAACTATTTCTATTTCAGCTGATAAAAAGTCTTCTTCTTCAAAATCATACTTTTCTTTTAATATTTTTAATATATTTGCTTTTACAGCTTCTTTTTCATCTTCTTTTAATGGAATACTTCCAACAAGCACATTTAAATCTTCACCTTCAACAACTTTATCAGCCTTTTTTCCCATTTGCTCTCCTGCTAAATGCACTAAAAGATCTGATATTCCAACTACAGGATCATTTTCATCTTCTCCTATACATATATCTATTAAAGTGCCATCCTTTTTAGCAACAACCCCATGAAGTGCTAATGGAAGTGTAACCCATTGATATTTCTTTATTCCACCATAATAATGAGTATCTAATAATGCCAACTCTCCTTCTTCATATAAAGGATTTTGTTTTAAATCTAATCTTGGAGAATCTATATGTGCTCCTAATATTTTTAATCCTTTTTCTATTGGTTCGCTTCCAATAACAAATAAGGCAATATTTTTATCTTTATTATTTACATATACCTTATCTCCACATTTTAAAGTCTCATTATTTTTAATTATATCTTCTAAATTTCTATATCCAACACTTTCTGCAAGCCTTATTGACTCCTTAACACATTCTCTTTCTGTTTTACATGTAGAAATAAAAGATTTATATTTATCACTAAAGCTAAATATTTCTTTCACTTTCTCATCATCATACTTAACCCATGCATTCTTTTTTGATTTGTTATTCATAACTTATGTCAACTCCTTATAATATTAGTTTAATATATATGTTCTAATTAAGATCTTCATTAAAATCTGCCCTAAATCAAAAGGATACATGTTCATATGAAGTAACTTTATTGGAACTTATATACTTATATATTTATTATACTACTATAAATCACTAATAGTATTCATTCTATTTTCAATAACATCTACTGGTGTAATTTGAGACATTAGTGAATATCTATAGTTAACTGCTGCTGCTTCAATGATAACTGCAATATTTCTACCTGGTCTTACTGGAACAATAAGTTTTTTAACCTTTACTCCTAATATATCCATATAATTTTCATCTATACCCAATCTGTCATAATCATTATCATCTCTCCAATGTTCAAAATGCATAACTAATTTTATTTCCTTCTTTTGAACAACTGAGCTTAATCCATATAATTGAGTCACATCTATTATCCCTATTCCCCTTACTTCTAACATACCCACTGTAATCTTAGGTGATGTGCCAATTAAATCACCATCAATCTCTTTTATATCAACAGCATCATCTGTAACAAGTCTATGCCCTCTTTTTATTAGTTCTAATGCCGTTTCACTCTTTCCAATTCCACTTTCTCCAGTAATTAATATCCCAATTCCTGAAACATCTACAAGGACTCCATGTAAACGTGTCTCTGGAGCAAGCTTATCAGAAAGGTAAATTGTAGTCTTACTAATGAAATTAGTAGTTACAAGCTTACTTCTAAGTACCCATATTTTATGCTTCTTTGCTTCACTAATAAATTCAGGATGCGGTTCTAATCCCCTTGTTATTATTAAACAGCTTATATCAAAGCTAAAATATTTTTTTACTCTTTTCTTTCTTACCTCAATTTGCATATCATCTAGAAAGCTCCACTCAGCTTTACCTATAACTTGAATTCTTTCTGGTGCAAAATAGTTATAAAATCCTGCTAATTGTAATCCTGGTCTGTTTATATCGTTTACCGATATTTCAATATCTTCTTTCCCCTCTGCCAAGACTTCTAACTCAAGGTCATCAATTAGTTTTTTTACTGAAACTGCCAAAATATCATCACCCTTTTACTTTTTTAATTCTATGTTTTCTAATTGTGCTCTGAAATTTCTTTTAACATTATTTATATATCTTTGTCTTAATTGTCCTTGTATTTCTTTTTCTTCTCGTGTTAATTCCCTTTCTTGACTAATTCTATACAGTGAATTAATCTTTTCAACAACCTCTTCAATCTTCATATTATTTATATCCATATGATTTCATCCTTTCAGTTTATCTATCATTAATTTTAGCATTTTAATTATTACTTTTGAAATAATTTTTTTCGACAAATTAGATTTTTTATTGTAATATATAGTCGAACGCTTCAATTGTAATTAAATGTAAATATTGTAATTTGTTAGCGTGAAATAGGCTTTTATATATGTTTTTTGATATTATTTAGTATGTTCTTAGTTTTTAATGTCAATATTTGTATAACGAATTCTTTTTACAAATATTTCTCTTTTTATTATAATTAACCTATAAAGTTCGCAAGGGGGGGGTAATTATGAAAGCAATATATAATTTATTAATTGGATACAGAATTTTTATTAGGAAAAACCTATTAAATTTTTTACTTTTATTTTTTTCTCCTAGAAAGAAGTTTATGATTTATCTTTCTCAAAATTTAGACAAGTATATAGTTCTACGTCAAAAGATGATATCTGATAAATACTTTCAAGAGGATAAAAAAACATCATGTAAAAAAACATCATGTAAAAAAACCTTAATTGCCTAGCTATTCTAAGCTTCTTCTAAAATTAAAAAATTCTTATTTAAAAAAATAATATATTTGCTTAAAATTACATTTATAATAATATAATTTTCTAAAATAAAAACACCTCATTAACTGAGGTGTTAATTACATTCTATGATTCCCAACATGCCGTTTACTTATATATTCAATACCTGCGCCTCGCAGGTGGGTTAAGCTCAACTTCTTCCTGTCATCTTCTGTCACATTAAGTGAATAAATGAAGTCCGACATTTCAAAGCATTTTGCAAATCCCGATAATGTCATGTAGGTTGAATATGATAAGTTTTACGCACATCTCAGGAATTCTATGAGTTAATTATATCATACTAGTATATTATTTCAAGTGTATATTAATGTCATATTATAAACAACTATAACTAAATATGAATTTAATAATAAATTGTATTAAATTCGTATTATTTAATTATTAATCACGGTATTCATTTAATATATCTTCTAACTCTGAGTCTTCTAAAACCTCTGAAATTATAGCAATAAATTCAAAGTATTCTCCATTTCCTTTTTGTATTCCTACATTTTTACATTTGCATCCCACTTCATATTCATCAATCATATCTTCACATATTCCTTCAACATTATCAATAGCGATATCCTTCAAGTAAGGAATATAGTATTCACTATACCATTCATCACTTTCTGCTTCAAAGTCGCTTTCATCATTAGCATAACTTCTCGCAGCAGCTAACTCATCATTATCAAAATCATAATAAAACTTTATTATTACTGCACCCTTAACCTTTTTTATTTCTTCAACTTCGCCTAATCCATTTTCCTCTAAATAAGTTATTATTTCAGTAATATCCATTAAAATTCCACCTCTTTGTATCTAATATAATAACTTTTTATATTCCTTTTTAACAGCTTCAAATTCTTTATTATCTTCAACAAAATTCAATTCTTCTTTGCCATCTTCATTAATATCTATTCTAAATGCAAACATATCATCATTACCTTCTTCAAGTGGAGATAATAATAAATATCCTTGTTCATCTAAATATATTTTAGCTATAGCTTCAAAATCGACTTTATTTCCTTCTTCATCTCTAAAAGACATTATTTCTTTTTCTTCCATCAATTTCACCTCATATTTTTACTGTTTCTAAACTTATTATATGATATATATTTATTTTGTCTATATATTTGTTAAATAATTTACTTTTTAACTTAAATCTATATTTAATGTTATCTATCTTTATAAAAAAGAATACCTTATAAAATAGACTTATTCTTTATTATCTACTTTATAAGGCTTATTCGTTCTCAAAAATTCCATATTTTATGCTGTCTTAGACACATTAAATTGTCCAAAAACATTATATATATCTTTTTTCTTAGATTTTGCAACTGCTTTAACTATTCCATAAGCAATTATACTATCAACACAATGATGTAAAAATCCACCTATAGCTGTAACAATTAATAACTGATATAAGTTAAAACCAACAAAAGGAATTACAACTACAGCTTCTAAAATTCCATGTATCGGTGCAGTTATCGCCGCTGCTTTAAAATAGCTTTTATTTTGCATTATTATTTTTGCTCCAATATATCCCACAACAATATGTGTTGCTGCCCTAGCTACTACTGGCATTGGCATCCCTGATATAAGAAAACCTAGGGTTGAACCAATTCCAACTACAATGGCTGCAAATGGTGAAATAAACATAGAAAGCATCATTGGTACATGCGCAGTTAATGTTGCTGAAAATGGTGGAATATAAATTTTCAAAAATCCAAATTGAATAGGAATAATAATTGCAAGTGCAGTGAGTAACCCTGCATAAGTCATTTCTTTAATTCTATTATTCATTTTTTATCCTCCTTAACACTAGTGTATATACACTAGTATAATATATTATTGTTCACTAGTAAATATAAGTAAACGATTCTATAAAAAATAAATTTATATTAGCTTGTTTTACTATTATTTATATTGTTATAATATAAATAATTTTAAATTATTTATATTATAAACACATTTATACAAGGAGGACTTTATGGAAGCATTAACAATACTTGGTACTGGCTCTGCAATGGTAACAAAATGTTATAATACATGCTTTACAATTTCTAATGATGATGAACATTTTCTTATAGATGCAGGCGGTGGAAATACAATACTAACTAATTTAGAAAAATCAAACATAAAAATAAATCAAATACATAATATGTTTATTTCACATAATCATAATGATCATATATTAGGTAGTGTTTGGATTATTAGAGCTGTAGCTCAACATATTTTAAATAATAACTATACAGGAAACTTAAATATTTATTGTCATAAAAAATCTATTGAGGCAATTCAATCTATATGTTCTTTTGTTCTTCAAAAAAAGTTTTTAAAACTTTTTAATGACAAAATTATTTTTAACGAAATAGAAGATAGTTATGAAACATATATTCTTGGAAGAAAGACAACATTCTTCGATATACATAGCACCAAAGAACTTCAACATGGCTTTACAACAATCTTAGAAAATGGTAAAACTTTAACCTTTCTAGGCGATGAGCCCTATAGAGAAGAATTGAGAGGATATTCAGAAAATGTAGATTATTTATTTCATGAAGCTTTCTGTCTTTATTCTCAAAAAGATGTATTTAAACCATATGAAAAACATCATGCAACTGCAAAAGATGCTTGTAAGAATGCGTCTGATTTACATGTGAAAAATATTATCTTATATCATACTGAAGATAAAAATTTAGATATGAGAAAAGAGCTTTATATTAAAGAAGGACAAGAAGAATTTTCTGGTAAGATCTATGTTCCAGATGATTTAGATGTAATAGAACTATAAATATTTAAGGTACAGGAAAAGTAGCTTCCTGTACCTTAAATATTTATTTTACCTTCATTTCATTTATTGAATCACAAAATTCTTTAATATTATTATCATTTATCATATTGCTATTATTCTTTCCATCAATCTTATTGCTTGAATTATCTTTCATATTAATTGATTTAGTCATTTTCTTTATTATAAATTTTTCAAAAAAATTCATTTTATCAAAATTAAACATTCCACCAACATCTTTTATAATAACAGCTTTAGACATCACTTCTGCTTAAAAAGCACTTGTTACATACTTTATCAAATCGCTTCCATTCATGCAGCTTATGAAAATTCCAAATACTTTAGATTTTAATATCTCTTCATTTTTTGAACAAAAATCTTTTATTCTTTTATCAATATTACCTGCATATACTGCTGTTCCAATAACTATTTTATCATATTCCCCTAAATTAATATTATTATTTTCTTTAATATTTACTATTTCACTTTCACCTTTTATATTATCCGAAATTTTCTTAGCACATACTTCTGTTGCACCATATTTTGAGCTATATATTACTGCTATCTTCATACTTATATCCCTTTTCTATTAATTTATTTATATAATCTAAATTTGAATCAAGTTTTAAAAAACATCTATAAACAACTTCTATTTCTTCTTTTGTAATTCCATTGTACATATGTTTAAAAAAAATTTCTTGCTGTTGACTTTTTTCATCTAAAATTTTTTTTGCTTTTTCAGTTGTTTTTAATCGTATAATTCTGTTATCCTCAGCATCCTTTAATATTTCTATAAAATCTTTTTGTTATAATTTTAAAACCAACTGTTTTATATTTTGTCTAGAAGTACCTATTAACTCTGCTGTTTCCGTAAGTGTTGGATATGATTCTTTAAATTGAATTATCATTATTAGGAGCAACCATTGCTTAAAAGTAATTGTTTCATCCCATCTATCTCCAACAGTTTGTAGTTTATTAGCAAGTAAAAATAAACTATCAAAAATGAACTTTCTATTTTCTACGGTTATAACACTCTCTTTTAAATTTTTATTTTTCTCTATCATAACTTTCCTTTCATATAGGTAATATATTGCCTATAACAGTATTTGTCAATATACCCAAATATATTTATATATAAAATAAGCGAAACTCTAACATTAAAGTCAAAGATTTCGCTTATTTTATTATCCTAATATCTTTTTCGCAATTTCAACTGATTCTTTAGCATCCTTTGCATAAAAATCCGCCCCTATTTGCTCTGCGTAATCCGGAGTAAGAACTGCTCCTCCAACAAATACCTTTCCATCATATCCATCGTCTTTTAATGCTTTGATAGTTTCTTCCATGCTCCTTAATGTGGTTGTCATAAGAGCACTTAATCCAACTAGTTTTACATTATGCTTTCTTGCTTCTTCTACAACAGTTTCAATAGGAACATCTTTACCTAAGTCAATCATTTCATATCCATAATTTTCTAAAATAACTTTTACAATATTTTTTCCTATATCATGAATATCACCTTTAACTGTTGCAACTATTATTTTACCTTTCGATATATTTTCTGTGTTGCTCTTTGCTATTTCAGCTTTCAACACAGTAAATGAATTCTTAACTGTTTCAGCTGCTTGAATCAATTGTGGTAGGAATAGCTCACCTTTTTCATATTTTTCACCTACTTCATCTAATGCTGGGATCAGATATTCATTAACAACTTCAAGTGGTTTAAGCGTATTTAAAAGTTCAACAGTCGCGTTTTTAGCTTCTTCTTTTAGCCCTTTTATCACTATCCCTTTCAAATTACGTATTTCATTCTTATCACTTATTTTATTGTTATCTTTTGAATCATTCAATGATGTAGTTGTACTTATTTTTACATTAGCATACTTATCTATATACTTCTCTGAACCTTTATCATAATTATATAAAACATTGTATGTATCAACTATTCTCATCATTCCAGTTTCATTAGGATTCATTATAGGCAAATCCAGTCCATTTCCTAAAGCCAACGCTAAGAATGTTTCATTTATAAATTGTCTATTAGGGAGTCCAAAAGATATATTTGAAACTCCTAGAAGTGTTTTAACGCCTAATCTTTCTTTAACCATTCTTACAGCTTTTAAGGTTTCTTGAACCTCTTCCTGTTGTGCTGACACCGTTAAAACTAAGCAGTCGATAAATACATCTTCTTTTCTTATTCCATACTCTATAGCCTTATTAACTATTTTTTCTGCGATCTTAAATCTATCTTCTGCTTTTGGCGGTATTCCTTTTTCATCAAGAGTTAAACCTACAACATTAGCACCATATTTTTTTACAAGTGGTAATATTCTTTCTAAGACCTTATCTTCCCCATTAACTGAATTTAATATTGGCTTACCATTATAATATCTAAGTCCAGTTTCAATTGCATTTACGTCTGATGAATCTATTTGAAGAGGAATATCTAATATTCCTTGTATTTCCTTCACAACCTTATGCATCATATTAGGCTCATCAATCTCTGGTAATCCAACATTAACATCTAGAATATGTGCACCACCTTCAACCTGTGCAACAGCTGTATTTAAAATATAATCTAAATCATCATTAATGAGTGCTTGTTTAAATAACTTCTTTCCTGTCGGATTTATTCTTTCCCCAACAATTCTAATTCTATCTATACGAACTACTTTTGAAGGTGTACAAACTGCCGAATAATAGTTTATTTCTTTATTTTTTAATTCTATATTTCTAGTTCTAATACATAATTCTCTTATATACTCTGGAGTAGTTCCACAACATCCTCCAATGATTCTTACTCCTTTATCAACAAAACCACATAAAGTTTCAGCAAACTCTTCCTTGGTTACATCATATTTAGTTTCATTGCCTATTGATAATGTAGGAAGTCCTGCATTTGGCTGAACCATTACTGGAATATTAGATAAGCTACATATTTCTTCAATAACAGGTTTAAGCTGATTAGGTCCAAGTGAACAGTTTACACCAAGCGCATCTACCCCTAATCCTTCAAGTACCAATACCATTGATTCGGGTGAACATCCTGTAAATGTTCTTCCATTTTCCTCAAAAGTCATAGTTGCAAATATAGGTAAATCACTATTTTCCTTTGCAGCAAGTATAGCTGCTTTAAGCTCATAAAGGTCTGTCATAGTTTCTAAAAGTATTATATCTACTCCACATTTTACCCCCTCAACTATTTGCCTTTTGAATATTTCATAAGCTCTATCAAAGCTTAATGTTCCCATAGGCTCCAATAATTCTCCTATTGGTCCTATATCTAAAGCTATATAGGCAGCACTATTCCCTTTAGCTTTTTTTGCAATATTAACTGCTGCACTTACTGCTTCTTCTACTTCCATATTACAAAGTTTAAGTTTTAGTTCATTTGCACCAAATGTATTAGTAGTTATTACATTTGCACCATTTTCTATATATTCTCTATGTATATCTTCTATTATAGATGGTGATGTTATATTTAAAAGTTCAGGATTCTCACCTAACTTTAATCCCTTTTTTTGAAGCATTGTTCCCATAGCCCCATCAAATATTAAAATATTATTTTTTATAAATTCTTTAAGCCCCACAACTTTCGCCCTCTCTTCTAAAACTACAGTTTTCATAATTACTACATTCTTTGCAGCTCTTTTTTTTCTTACTAACTCCTTTTTCAATAATGCCAATTATCGCTGTTACAGATTTTCTTGGAAACAATAGGTTGTTTTCTGATGCTATAAGTCCTATTCTTTTTTGAGCATCCAATGTTCTTAAAAAACTATTTTGCACATCTAATGGTAAATCACCATATCCAGGACTATATCTAAAAGTTATATCCATATTATCATTTTCTGCTTTTTTTCTTACTTCCTCTTCAACTATGTCGCACACTTCTTCAACTGCTGTTGTAGCACAAGAATCTAGTATTAAAGCTTTAGTTAAATTAGTTTTCTCATATAATCTAGTCTTTCTTTCAATATCATTTCCAATTGTTACTGCCATAAGTACACATTTGTTTGAATTAAAAAGATGATTTTTTATATCTTTTCCTGTTAATTGTAGATTAGTACCTAATATTTCTACACCTTCGTCTATAATTTTAATATCTTTGTATTCATATATTACTCTTGGAGTTATTATTTCTTTAACTTCCTTTATGCATTCATCGATAGTATTCATTATCTTTTCATCTATAATTTGGTCTTTATACCCGAGATATCTTAATACTTCTTCTTTATTTATACTAATATTAAATTCATTCATATTATTCCCCATAAACATTTAAATTTTATTTTATAATAATTAATAAAAACTTTCTACGCTTTTACTACTCATTTCAAATTCCTCCTAATACTATTCCATAATTATATAAAAAAAAGTCTAAAGGCATTCCTCTAGACTTAACTTTCTATTAAAATACCTTATCTATCAGTTTAATACTGCAGGATTTAGCACCACATATAGTATATGAACCATATTGGTTGCTGGGTTTCATTGGGCCAGTCCCTCCACCTCTCTTGATAAGTTAATATTCATTTTTAATAATTATATACTATCTGCTTAAATTTGTAAAGTTAGTATTTAAACATTTTACCAGTATATTGTATAACAAGTTTATTGTTTAAATAATAACAAAAAAATAGAAATTGAGCTACAAAGTATACTTACTATCATTATATACTTAACAACCTGCTTAGGAGTAAAACCTTTCGCTTCTAGTCTAAAATGTATTTGACTTCTATCTGCTTGATATACAGGTTTACCTTCTGAAAATCTTTTAAAAATAACAAATAAATTATCAAATATAGGTACTGCAAGTGCAAATATTGGGATAAAAAGACTCATTACCGTAGCAGATTTAAAAGCTCCATCTAATGCAGTTATACTTAATAAAAATCCTAAAAGATTAGCTCCGGAATCTCCCATAAATACTTTTGCCGGATATTTATTATAATATAAAAATCCTGCAATACTTCCAACTAATCCAATAGAAATTAGAGCCGAAACATTCCGCCCTAATATTATTGCTGCCACAAAAAATGTAATAGATGATATTAAAGATATACCACCAGCTAATCCATCCATACCATCAGACCAGTTTATAACAGTAGTTACTCCAAAGATCCATGTTATTGTTAATATAAACTGTAACGTCGGATTTAATAGTATGAATTCTGATGTAAATGGATTTGTAAAGCCTTTAAAAATTATACCAGCTTTAAACACAAGAATAGCTGATAAAAGCTGAATTATTAATCTTGGCAAAATAGGAAACTCTTTTCCCTTAGTCTTATAATAATCATCAACAAGTCCTATTAATACTATAAATGTAGCACCAATAAATATCATTATTTGCTGCTTTGCTTCATCTCCTACAAATAATAAATATGAAACAAAGAATCCTATGTATAGTGCTATTCCTCCACATAAAGGAGTTGGTGATTTATGTTTTTTTCTCTTATTAGGTTTATCTGTAAATCCAATCTTTTCAGATAATTTCATAAGAAGTGGCATTATGGCAAATGACACTATAAATGCAACCACCATTGCTATTATGTAATTCATTGTATCTACTCCTTAGTAAAATTATATATAAATACTTATTATATATAAATACTTATTATATATCCATTTTAATTACCTATTAGATTATACTATTAAAGGGACTTATTATCAATTACAAAATTATTAAGCTTTATCCTTTTACATGGTAAATTATATTATAAAAAACAAGATGAGTATTCAAAAATTAAAATATTATTTTTAAACACTCTGTGTTCATCAACTTATTTATACTATTTAACCATATATCATGTTAGTAATTTAATTTTTTCTCCTGAATAAATTAAATTAGGATTCTTCAAATTATTATATTTTGCAATTTCTTGCCATGTCTTATTATTTTCACTTGCTATTTTAGTTAGATTATCACCAGATTTCACTACATATACAATTTCCTTTGAAGTAGTAGCGATAACTTTAACATTACTTTCAGTTTTCACAACTTCATATTGTTCATTTTCTCTATTTTTTAAGCTTTCATTTGAAGCTATAGAGTTTCCTTTAACCTGTATTCTTCCACTAACTTCACAGCCTTTTGTTCCATTATTGTTTAAATAGTTTGCAAATATTTCTTCATATGTTCCAAATTCAGCCACTACCTTAGTTTTAAATACGCCATAGCCATCTCCACCTTCTGATAAGAAATCATTTATGGCTACTGTGTATTCTTTAGTGCCATCAATTAAGTTATTATTTACCTTCACATCATATACTCTGCTGCCAACAGGTTTAGATGGATCAAAGACAAATGTTATTCCACTTACTTGTAAGAAACCTCCTTGTGTTTCTGGGTATCCACTTACAGATACTTCTAACGCTTTCTTTACATCTCTTCCATTTAGTTTTATAACCTGAATTGTATTTCCAAATGGAAATAATTCTGCTATTTTACCTTTTGTAACACGACCTGCTGGTATAGACGTTCTTATATTACCTCCATTTACAAATGCTATATCTGATTTAGTTTCTGCTCTTATTGCATCCGCTGATAAATTTCCAAGATTAGTTTCTTTTCTTCTAACATTTTCTCTTTCACCATCAAGATCTATATTTGAATTTGCTACAACTTCTGAGAATACAATATCATTTTTTGCTTTAATTTCATTTATTAAAGAACTAACATCTTTATCTTCTTCTAAACTTGCATAATCAGATGCTTTCAATAATTTAGCATTCTTGTTTTTTACTTTATTATCTTTAACTTCAATTTCTACTATTCCTAAATTATTACCATATTCACCTGTTTGAGCAATTAATGTATTGTTAACAACAAGACCATTCTCTAATTCTGTATGGCTATGCCCATCTATTATTACATCTATCCCATAAACTTTTTCTGCTATTTCTTTAGATGTAATGATGGAACTTTCATCAAGTCCTATATGCGCTAACCCTATTATTATATCAGTTTTATCATCTAACTGATCTACAATTCTTCTAGAAACTTCTATTGGATCATTAAATTTTACTCCTTCTACATTAGATGGACTTGTTTTATATACTGTTTCTGGTGTACATAATCCAAAAATTCCTATTTTAACCCCACCCATTTCTACTATTTCATATGGTGGAAAAATTTCAGTTCCATTGTCATAAGTAAAATTTCCACCTAGCATTTTAAATTTTGCTAATTTACTTAGTTCTATAAGTCTACTTATTCCATAATTAAAATCATGATTTCCTGGAACCATAAAGTCATACCCTGCTGCATTTAATATTTTAACTGCATTCTCACCTTTGCTTACATTTATAATTGGTTTTCCATGTAATGTATCACCAGCATCAACTACTAAAGTATTGGGATTTTCTGATTTAGTTTTCTTAATTAATGTTGCTATTTTTCCAAAACCTAGGCCTCCATCTTCTGCTAATACTCTTGAATGTGTATCATTGGTATGTATTATTGTTATTTTTGTTATCTCTTTAGCATCTTCTGTTTGATCTGCAAGTGCAAAAGTAGCACTACTGAAAAGTAAAGTTATTGATACTATCAAACTTAACATTACTTGTTTTTTCAATATACTTCCTCCCCTTTAATTAGGTTGTATTTATATTGTATCCAATTATCTTCTAATAAACCAAGTCCTCTTTTGTTAATTTTAAAAATTTTATTTTATAGTATAGTTAATTTTTTTAACATATCTATGTATTTTTAATATGTAATAAAAAAAGGATGCTATTTCTAGCATCCTTTTATAATATTAACCTCTTTGCTCAATCATACTCTTAACTTTCATTAATCTAGTTGTAGCAGATCTTTCATTTTCATCAAGTCTCATTCTAATATATTTGATTGTTTCTTGAAGTTGAGGTATAGTCATATATTCAAGAGCATTAACTCTTCTTCTTGTACTTTCAATTTCGTTAGCCATAAGCTGACATGACTTTTCTACTTCTGCAAGTTCAAGTAATTGTGGAAGTATTCCATAAAGTTTAGCTAATGCATCGTCAAGTTCTGATGAAGTATTTGCAAATCCATATGGGTATATGCTTCCCTCATCTCCTTCAAGCTGTCTCTTGAAGTTCATTACAGGAACAGATACACTCATAACATTCTTTTCACCAACTTCAACTGAAATATGTTCTTTAGGATAAACAATAGCTTCTTCTAAAAATTCTGAACTCATTACGGCTCTAGCCATAACAAAGTCTTTTAAAGAGCCTTGAAGATTATCTTCAACTTCTTTTCTTAGCTTATTGTTATATTTAACCAAGTTAATGAATTGTCTCATTAATTCATCTTGTTTATCTTTCAAAAGCTTATGACTTCTTGTTGATGTAGCTAATCTTTTTTTTAGCTTAGAGAGTTCCATTCTAGTAGGATTGACATTTAACTTTGCCATAGACTATTCTTCCTCTCTTGGCATATATTTTTCAAGGTATTCATCTCTAATTCTCTTAAGCTCTGTTCTAGGAAGCATCTTTAATAATTTCCATCCTAGGTTAAGAGTTTCTTCAATTGTTCTATTTGTAGTTAAGCCTTGAGATACGTATTCTTCCTCAAAAGCTTCTGCGAATTTAGCTAGCTTCTTATCAGTTTCAGATAATGCTGATTCTCCTAAGATTGCTGATAATTCTTTTGCTTGCTTACCTTGAGAATATGCTGAGAATAATTGGTTCATAGTATCTGCATGATCTTCTCTTGTCTTTCCTTTTCCAATACCTTTATCTTTAAGTCTTGAAAGTGATGGCAATACATCGATAGGTGGCATTACACCTCTCTTATATAATTCTCTTGAAAGGATAATTTGACCTTCTGTAATATATCCAGTTAAGTCTGGAATTGGGTGAGTCTTATCCTCTTCTGGCATTGTAAGTATTGGAATTTGAGTGATTGAACCCTCCACTCCTCTAAGTCTTCCTGCTCTTTCGTATAATGTAGAAAGGTCAGTATATAAGTAACCTGGGTATCCTCTTCTACCTGGAACTTCTTTTCTAGCTGCTGAAATTTCTCTTAATGCTTCAGCATAGTTTGTTATATCTGTCATAATAACAAGAACGTGCATTCCTTTTTCATATGCTAAGTATTCAGCACAAGTAAGGGCCATTCTTGGAGTAGATATTCTTTCGATAGCTGGGTCAGATGCTAAATTCATAAATAGAACTGATCTGTCAATAGCTCCTGTTGATTTAAATTCATCAACGAAGAATTGAGCCTCTTCGAAAGTTATACCTATAGCTGCAAATACAACGGCGAATTTAGAATCTGAATTTAAAACCTTCGCTTGTCTTGCAATTTGTGCAGCTAGTTCTGCATGAGGAAGTCCTGATGCAGAGAACACTGGTAACTTTTGTCCTCTAACTAAAGTGTTAAGACCATCAATAGCTGAAACCCCAGTTTGAATAAATTCTGATGGGAAATCTCTAGCCATTGGGTTAATAGCTTCACCATTGATATCTACTCTTTTTTCTGGTATTATTTCTGGGCCATTATCGTTTGGTCTACCCATACCATCAAATACTCTACCTAACATATCTTCAGATACGCCAAGTTCAAGTGGTCTACCTAAGAACTTAGCTTTAGTACCTTTTAAGTTTATTCCTGAAGATCCTTCAAATATTTGAACCATTGCTTTTGATCCATTTATTTCAAGAACCTTTCCTCTTCTCTTTTCACCAGTATGAAGTTCAATTTCAACTAATTCATCAAACTTAACACCTTCAACACCTTCAACAACCATCAAAGGGCCAACAACTTCAGTAACTGTTCTGTATTCCTTAAGCATTTGCTACCCCTCCTTTGCTTATTAGGTCATCAATTGCTACTTTTAAATCTTCAAAGATCTTATCTATTGCATCTAAGTCTTTTTCAGCTATATATTTACTTCTAGCAATTCTGTCTTTTAAATCTTCCATTGCTAATATATCATTTAAATAAACTCCTGCATCTAAAGCTCTTTCTGCTTCTCTCTTATATCCCATAACAAGACTTAACATCTTGTATTGCTTCTTAAGTGAAGTATATGTATCTACTTCATGGAAAGAGTTTTGTTGCAGATAGTCTTCTCTTATTGATTTAGCTACATCTAATTTTAATCTGTCTTTTTCAGATAATGCATCTATACCAACAAGTCTTACGATTTCTTGTAAGCTTGATTCTTCTTGAAGAATAGTCATTGCTTCAAGTCTTAGTTTTCCCCAGTCTTCAGCTACATTTTCATTCATCCACTTATCAATTGTATCAGCATACAATGAATATGAAGTCAACCAGTTAATTGATGGGAAATGTCTTTGATATGCAAGTTGAGCATCAAGTCCCCAGAATACTTTAACTATTCTAAGTGTTGATTGTGATACTGGCTCTGAAATATCTCCTCCTGGAGGTGATACTGCACCTATTGCAGTTATAGAACCTATTCTTCCATCATTACCTAAACATTCAACTTTACCTGCTCTTTCATAATAGTCTGCAAGTCTTGAACCAAGGTATGCTGGATAACCTTCGTCACCAGGCATTTCTTCAAGTCTACCAGACATTTCTCTTAAAGCTTCTGCCCATCTTGAAGTAGAATCAGCCATTATTGATACAGAGTATCCCATGTCTCTAAAGTATTCAGCGATTGTGATACCTGTATATATTGATGCTTCTCTAGCAGCAACCGGCATATTTGAAGTATTAGCTATAAGAACTGTTCTTTTCATTAAACTTTCACCAGTCTTAGGGTCAATAAGTTCTGGGAATTCGTTAAGAACGTCTGTCATTTCGTTACCACGTTCTCCGCATCCAACATAAACAACTATTTCCGCATCTCCCCATTTAGCAATTTGGTGCTGAGTAACTGTTTTACCAGCTCCGAATGGACCTGGAATTGCAGCTGCTCCACCTTTAGCAACAGGGAAGAATGTATCTATAACTCTTTGACCTGTAAGCATTGGTTCAACAGGGTTGATCTTAGCTTTATATGGTCTTCCTTTTCTTACTGGCCATTTTTGCATCATCATAACTTCTTTATCACCAGTTGCAGTTTCAACTACTGCAACTGTATCAGTTACTGTAAATTCTCCAGCTTTTATATCCTTAATTGTACCTTCAACACCTACTGGCACCATAATTCTTTGTTCAACAACGGGTGTTTCTTGAACAGTACCAATAACATATCCTGGTTCTACTTTATCTCCAATTTTAACAGTAGGTTTAAATTCCCATTTCTTTTCTCTATTTAGTGATGGAACAGATACACCTTTTGTTAAGAAGTTAGACTGTGCAGCCTCCATAAATGCATCTAGCGGTCTTTGTATTCCATCAAACATTGATTCAATAAGTCCTGGGCCAAGTTCAACACTTAATGGTTCTCCTGTAGTTACAACTGGATCTCCAGGTCCTATTCCTGAGGTTTCTTCGTAAACTTGGATTGATGCCTTATCACCTCTCATTTCGATGATTTCACCGACAAGTCCTTTTTGTCCAACCTTACATACGTCATATATATTAGCTTCATCCATACCTTCAGCAACTACTAAAGGTCCTGAAACTTTAATTATCTTTCCGGTCTTCACCCTTATCAACCTACCTTTCTATAAAATATTAACGCCTACAGCTTTTTCAACGTTATCGCTTATTCTTTGCATACCTATATTTAATGTTCCTTGATTGCTTGGAATTAATATTACAGCAGGAAGCACTTCTTTATTGTATCTTTCAATTGTCTCTTCAATTCCTTGAGCGACTTGTTCAGTTACAAAGATAACTGCGTAATTATCTCTTGCTAATCTATCAACAGTTCTTCTAGCTTCATCATGTTCAACCACTGGAAAAACATCAATACCTAGAGCTTTAAATGCTAAAACCGAATCCTTATCACCAACTACACCTATTTTTTTAAGCATAAATATCACGCAGCCTTTCTCTTATTACTTCCGCAGCAATATTATTGAGTTTGCCAACCATTATAATTCTTATTATCTTTATTTCTGTTTCTTTAGCATAAATATAAGCAATTACAGGTTCCACACCAAATGGTATTATTTTAGCATCTCTCATCATGTTCATAATATAGTTATCAATTAACTTTTCAAGCATACTAACTGAATCTGTTTTAGTATAGTATTCAATACCAACTCTAATAAATTCAGCATAATCAGTAAATGCAAGCTTTGAAGTTATATTCTCAACTGAATCATTTAACATGCCAAGTAATTTATCTTTATCTAAAGATCCACCTTCAATAATAACTGAATTAAAGAATTCTCTACTTTTATTTTGCTTCTTAACTCTTAATAAAGTCTTTATATTAGTAGAATCTATAAGACATTTTACATATTTATCAACAAAAGTATCATTTATTTCACTCTTAATATGTACTAATTGTTTAAACATGTATTTATCTAAAATAATATCAAGTAGTTGAGGATCTTTACTTTCCTCAAATTTCAAGATAGTTTCTTCAATTGCTTCTCTCATAATTGGAGATAAATCTCTTATATCATTATTTTCAATTAAGTTCTTTAATTTTAAAGAATCAATTGTTCCAACGTTAACTAAAAGATATGATAAATCCTCTTTAAGAAACATTCCTTTTAAAATCACTTTTATATTTTGATAATCATATTTAATACTCATTAAGTCTATAAGTGATTTTTCAGGACTTATATCATACATAAGTTCAAATAATCTTTTCAATTCTTCACTTAATATAAGTTCGTAATCCTCTGGTCTCTTAACATTTGTCATAACATTGGCATACTCTGTTTCTTGAAGCACTTTAAGTGCTTCACTTGCTGAATGAGAATCTATCATTCTGTCAAGCTTTGATTTATCAAGGAGTTTTGTCTCGTATACTCTAAGTCTGGGTATAACTTGACTAAATTTCATTACATCCATTATTTATCCTCCTTAATTAAATAATACTTGTGCAACTTTAAGACTTAAGTCATCTTTAATAGAGCTTACTAAAGCCTCATATGTATTATTTATTTCTATGCCATCCTTTTCTAATATAAATCCACCCTTAAAGTTTCTTTTTTCACTACTTAAAGTTATTGTAGCCTTTGAATTAAGCTTATTATTTATTTCGTTTAAAACTTCAGTAGTTATAACTTTTGCACCCTCTTCATTTAATATTAAATTTTGGTTTCCTTCTATACCACTATTTAATATTGAATCAGTAACAAAATCCTTTAATTCTTCATTTGAAAGATTGCAAAGTGCTTCTACACTACTTTCAAATACCGAATTTATAACTTTTTGCTTAGCAGCAAGTTTTTCATTTCTTGAATTCAATTCTGCACCTGAAATTATTCTTTCTTTTCTAGCTGCTGCATCTCTTTCTGCTCTTTCTAAAATTAACTTTTCTTCTGCAGATGCTTCTTCTTCTTTTTTAGCTATGATTTTATCTCTTTGTTCATTAGCATCGTTTAATATAGAAGTTTTTTTATCTTCTGCATCTTCAAGAATTTTAGAAGTTAAATTACTTATGTTAGACATTCTCTCACATCCTCATCCTTAAATTCTGACTAATTAAAATACGCCATTTACTAATAAGAATGATACAACGAATCCTAATAATGCATATGTTTCAACCATGGCAGCTAATACTATACCTTTAGTAGTGTGATCTGGGTTTTTAGCTAATATTTGAATACCAGCAGCTGCTGCTTTACCTTGAGCAATACCTGACCATAAACCACATATAGCTATTGGTAATGCTGCAAATAATAAATATAAACCTTGTGATAATGTTGTTTCTGGTGATAATTTAAAGAATATTAATAATCCTATAACGAATCCATAAAGGCCTTGTGTACCTGGTAATAATTGAAGAACTAACGCTTTACCAAATTTTTCCGGTTGTTCTGATAAAAGTCCTGCTGCCGCTTGACCTACTATACCAACACCTTTAGATGATCCTATACCTGACATACCTACTGCTAATGCAACTCCTAATGCTCCCATTACGAATCCACCGTAATTTTCCGTAAAAAATTTAATCCAAGTCATATCCATTTTAAATATCCTCCTAATTTCTTCTTAAATTTATATATTTACTATTTGATTTAAATGGCTTAAAGGCTCTGCCTCCACCATCATAGAATTTACCAAAATATTCAACATAAGTTAATCTTAATGAATGAACGTAACCACCTAGTAACGATAATCCTAGGTTTACTGTTTGGAATATTACAAATATTAATGGTCCAAATAAAAATGTGCCAAGTGGTCCTGGTATCATATCCATAATAAGATTAATAGCTCCTGCTATTGATCCACCAGATAAACCAAGTGCCATAAGTCTTGTATAAGAAACTAAGTCTCCTACATAACCTGTAATACCATATAATTCATATAGTCCTGAAGCTACCTTTCCACCTGTTGTCTTAGCTGACCTTCCTTGAGTAATTACAATTAATACAGAACCTGCTATAGCTCCAATTTTACCTATTGTTCCAAGCATCGGTATATTCCCCATCATACCACCTGCAAGTAACCCTAATGATATTAATGTAATTGCCCATGATCCTGCATCCATAAAAGCTTCTAATGGTTTTCCAGCTCTTATTAATACATAAGCCTTAACACCTAATGCAAAGAATATTTGAATAGCACCAAAAACTACTGATAAGACTAATATAGTCATAACATCCGCAGTAGTATCAATTAGTTTTGGCAAAGGAATCAAATCTCCAAAAAATGATCCGTAAATAGCACCAAATGCTATTGTTGGATAACTTAAATAATGGAAGAATTTTATCATCTTTTTCATTCCATCATCAAACTTTAGATACTTAAGTGCTATAATTGTACCTATAAGCATTAATAGACCATATCCCATATCCGCTACCATCATTCCAAAGAAAACTAAATAGAATGGTGTTACTATCGGTGTAGGATCAATCTCGTCATATTTAGGTAATGCATACATTTCTGTTATTGACATAAACGAATCATTCAAATCATTATTTTCCAACTTGATTGGAACATCATCAATTTCTTCGTCTTTAACATCTTCAAAATTTAAATAATAATCCTCACCTAAAATATCTTTTACTATTGCAGTAAGCTTTTCATTAAACTTGGTTGGAACCCAACCTTGAATTAATGTAGTGCTTTCAGTTCTTAAGAAATTTGTACTTACACTCTTTCTTGAAACAAGATTGCTATAGTATTCATAAGCTAACTGCAATTTCTTCATTCCTTCTTCAAAACCTGATAATTCTTCTTTTATAATGAATTTATCGGATTCAATCAGTCCAATTCTATCATTATATTCATGAATTAATTTTAGAGGAGTTTCTTCCTCATCAGTTTTAAACGGAGTAAACCCAAATCCTCTAAGTGCCTCTTCAACACTGTCTTTGTTTGCTTTGTTACATAAAGCAATAAAATAAGTATCTTGATTAGTCTTTGATATAATCTCGGCATAACAATCATTTAGTTCACTAATTAATGATTCTTCATATTGATTAGCTACACTACCTAAGAAATAAGAAGTTTCTTTAAGTTCTTTTAAGAAACTTAAAGGTGCATCGAAAGCTTCATAAGGTGTTAAACTTGATACTGCAGTTTGAAGCTTAGTTTTCTCATTATCAAGTCTTGCAATCCCTTCTTCTTTTTCCTTAACTTTTTCATAAACAGATTCCCAATTACTACTTTCAACTTTTTCTTTAAGCTCATCCATCGTTAATGAGAGTTTTTCTGTTCTTAAAGTTTTCACTAATGATTGTTTAGGCACATAGTCTTTTAAAAATTGTAGGGCAAACTTAACCTTTGATAATTGCTCTTCCCACTTTGCTATATCAGAATCAATTATATCCTTTTTCAATTCTGAAAGGATTTCATTTTGTTCTAAAAGATTTTCATCTTGTAGATTAATGAACTCAGCATTTGAAAATTCTTGTAATTTTTCAAGCAATGCTTCTTTCTTTGATTCAAAGGCTAACAAAGTGAACTTATTCATCTTAACTATTGCCATGAATTTTCACTATCCTCTCAACCACTAATTTTACAGCATTATTTTTCTTTTCTTCAGATATATTTTCTATGTCTGAAGCTTCACTTTTACCTTTAGCTAATATAGGCTCTGCTTCTTTATTTCCTGCGCTAATCGCTTCATTCATTAAAACATTAGCTTTTTCTTTTGCTTTAGCTAGCACATCATCATATTTTGCTTGTGCTTCTGCACTCGCTTTTTGAACTATTTCTTTCGCTTGTAAAGTAGCATTTTTTACTAGTTCTTCTGCTTCTGCTTCTGCTTTTTTAATTTTTTCAATTGCTTCTAATGCCAAAATATCACCACCTTTTATGCCTTAATACAAAGAAAAATAATATATATTAATACTTTATATAGTATTAATTACTTTGTCACTGTCTCATTATACAATGCCTCTGAATAATTTTCAACACATTTGAAATTTTATTAACAGAAAGTTATTATTTCATAATGCATCCACACTATAAATCACTGAGTTTTTCAATAAATAAATATTCATTATTATTGTTAAATAGACAGTAGAAATCTTCTTCTATAAGTTCGCCATTTTTAACATATTTTTCTAAGTTGATATCAAATTTTTCTAAAAAATATTCCTTAAATGAGTATTTTTCTCTCAACTTATCCTTATATTTCTTTTCTTCTTCTTTAGAAATATTTATTTTTAAGAAATTAGGCAAGCCTCTCCTTTTATTATATAGTAAATAGTTAAATTTAACTATATTATCTAGGTATTTATTATCACTTTTTAGTATTTTTTTGTTAAATTCTAAAAAGACTTTATAATATTCTATGTTTCCAATATTTCGATTAAAATATCCATTCTCTTCAAAAAACTTTCCTAAAGCATAATAAAATTCAAATGGTGTATTAAATTTTTTTTCAAAAAATTTAATTATATAATTAAATTTTTGTGAGTTATAATACTTATCGACCATTTCTTCTACTTTCTTAAGTTTTATCATTTCCTCATATGATACTAAATTAGTTTTTAGTATTTCATATGGTGGATATGGTGAATATTCCATCCCATACATTTTCGCTTCTTCTCTCATTGATGATCCCTTTAATAACTTTAAAAAACCTAATTGTATTTCTTCTGGATGTATAGAATATACATCATTAAATGATTTTACAAATGAATTATAATCTTCACCTGGAAGCCCTGCTATTAAGTCTAAGTGCTGCTTTATATTCTTTATGGACATTAATTCTAATACTTTCTCTTTAATATCGCTAAAGTTAACAAATCTATTTATATTTCTTAAAACATCATCATTAGTAGTTTGAACACCTACCTCAAATTGAAACCTCCCTTCTGGAGCTTTTGATAATAATTTTATTTCCTCATCTTTTAAGATATCTGCCGATATTTCGAAATGGAATGATGTTTCTGTATTTGCATTAATTAAAAAATTCCATATTGCCATAGAAAATTTGTGATTACAATTAAATGTTCTATCAACAAATTTAACTAGTTTAACTTTCTTTTTAATAAAATAATTTAATTCTTCCAATACTCTTTCTATATCTAAAAATCTGACACCATGACTTGTTGATGATAAACAATATTTGCAATTAAAAGGACATCCTCTTGATGCTTCATAATATACTATTTTATTGCTTAAATCTTCATCTTCTTCATATGGAAATACAATCTCATCCATAGACATGAGCGGTCTTTTTTCATTTGAATATACATCTCCTGAATTTTTATAATGTAACCCTCTTACTTTATCAATATCTAATTCTCCCAATTTATATAAAACAAAGTCCCTATAAGTTTTTTCCCCTTCACCTTCAATTACATACTCTCCAATATTATTTCTTAAAAACTGGACTGAATCAAAAGATACTTCAGGTCCACCATATAAAATTTCTATATTAGAATTTACTTTTTTGATGAGATTAGCTAATCTCTCAATTAATTCAACATTCCATATATAGGTGGAAAATGCAACTACATCTGGATCTTCTTTTATGATTTCTTCTAATATTCTTTCTTCCCTATCGTTAATAGTAAATTCTCGTATTTTTCCTTCATATGGCAGATCATTAGTGAAACTTTTTAAATATCTAACTGCCAAATTACTGTGGATAAATTTTGAGTTAATAGCTGTAAGTAATATTTTCATTTATTGTGTTCTCCTCTACTTCTTCTTTTAATGTTAATTTTTTTCCTCTTATGAAAAAAACATCCTCATAAACTTTAGTTTCTTCTATTTCAAAGTATTTTTCAAGGATTTTTTTTATTTCATCTACACTGTTATTTGATAATATATTTAAATTTTTAAATGTAAATTCTCTGAGTTTTTCTTTTGGTAATATAACTTTTATCTTATTATTAAACACTTTTCCCCTTTGTTTATTTATATCCCATATTAGTATTTCACCATTATTCTTTAGATATTTAGAAACGTTTTTTATTAATCTTTCTTTCTCAAGACTAGTCCACATCTTATTTAGATCAAAAAAGAAAGTACATGCATCATATTTTCTACTTTGTAATTTGCACTTTGTCTCTTCATTCACATAATCAATGCTAATTTCCTCTAAGACCTCTTTAGATATATTATATATTATACCAAGATTATTCTCTCCAACATCTAATATATCTCCTTGTATATTTACATCTTCTAAATTTATTACTAATGTTTTTCCCATTTCCAATCACCCTTCCTTAATATTTCATACTATTATTTTAACATTTTTTTACATATTAATAAAATACAACTTAACAAAATATATATCCAATAAAATATTTTAGTATATTTAATTTAATCAAAAAAGATGTTTAGATTTTGATATGCTACCTGATAATTAATCAGATAACTGCTCAATTGTTAACTTCTAAACATCTTTTTCTTTATTTTAAAGATTTTTTATTATTTAATTTTAGAATAAATAAACATACTAGAACAAATAAAAGTATCAAGATAAATATACGTACTTCTTTAGGTAAATTAAATACTACTCCATCATTCTTAGACTGTAATTTATAAACACATCCAGTTCCACTATCCAATATATATGCCGATCCATTCTTAGTACGTATTCCTCTAATTATACTTTCATCTTTAAGTTTTAAAAGCTTATGTTTTACTCCATTTTCGTTAATGGAATATATCATATTATCCTTTTTATCATAATATACACAACTGTCCTTTTCTAAAATTGCTCCTTCTTTATCTATTCCTAGATATTTTATATTATCAACATCTGAAAATTGATATATTGGTGCAGCAACTGTTTTATTAGGTGGATTTAAAATAATCCTAGATATTTTTTGTTCTCCTTTAAATCTAGGTGAAGTTATTAAATCTCCTCCACTATAATCTGGCCATCCATACCATTTTCCTTTTTCTATTTCATATAAATAATCAAAATCTCTATTTATAGGTCTATCTCCAATATTCTCCATACCACCTACAACACATATTAAATTATTATTACTATCTAAATCCCACCCTGTTATATTTCTTATTCCACATGCATAAAGGGATATCTTATTATTCGATAAATTCACTTCAACTATAGATGCATTGCCTAGCTTCTCTCCCTCTATCTTTTGTCCTTCAACACTAGAGTTTCCATAGGGCATAAATGCGCCAGTTTTACTCTCACCATAATTTTTTCCATTCAATGATATATTTATTGGACTTTTATCATATGGAATGTTATTTATATCATAAGTTCCATCATTGTCTGCAATCCCAGAATTAGTAGCACTGCCTATTGCAATTAATAACTTGTTATCCTTTATTATAATTTTTCTGTCTAAATATTTCCCAACAGAAGGTATATTACTTACCATTACATTTAATTCAGATGTAGATAAATCATAATTATATAATTTATCACCTGAAATAATATATAATTTTCCATCATAAAACAGAATATCTTCTATTTTTAAAGCTTCATCTGAAAAAAGTATTTCTTCTCTTCCTTCATCTTTTAAAACCTTCACATAATTTTCATAGGCTACATATGTATTTTTTCCGTCTTTATCAAAACTTACAGCATTTCTACAATTTTTAGCCTCTATACTCCAATTTATATTACTTTTTAGAATATTTATTTTATACTTGCTTGATAATTCAAATAATCCCAAAGATGCTGCTACAATTATAATTGAAATTAACAAGAATTTAAAAAAACGCCTCACTTTTCTCCCTCCACCACTTTTTAATATTATATTCTTATCTTACATATATTCGTAACACTTCTACTAAATAATATACTTCATTACTAAATTTATATTTCCATAATATTAAAATAAGACCTTCATTTTATAATAAAGGTATCATTTTATTAACCGATAATTATTGTAAGAATTAAATACATAAAGTTAAGGATGTGATTTATATGGAAATGAGCATTGCAGATCTTTCAATGGGAATGAGTCAAGCTTCTCTTCAAAATGCAGTTTCTATCTCTGTTTTAAATATGACTATGGATACTGCTGCTAATCAACTTACAGCAATGACTGAAGTTTTAGATAATCTAGCTGTTGATCCAAATTTAGGTTCAAATATTGACGTAACTGTATAAATCTATATATCGTCACATAAAATAAGGGACGTAGAATCAGAGTTTAGTGGATAACAACCGAAATTCAATATATGATATGCTCGTATTGTAGGAAAATTTGAGTTAAAAATTCTACAGACAGAGGCTGTGCCCAAAAATGTTTGCTCCAACAACAAGTGTTTGACAAACAATTTTGGAACAGCCTCTGTCTAAGAATTTAATAACTCAAATTTTCAATACAATACTACGCATATTCATATATTGAATTTCTTTGTTTTTCTCTAAAATCATA
>ERZ810019.86-NODE-86-length-31361-cov-7.96704_pt1 | contig 31361 bp, 25 predicted proteins | sample MGYA00520494_ERZ810019 | MGnify/ENA primary metagenome ERZ810019 (study PRJEB31588, sample SAMN03398862) | human gut metagenome | study: EMG produced TPA metagenomics assembly of the PRJNA231909 data set (A prospective, longitudinal analysis of the... | reverse complement strand
CTTCCGATCTCACCTTCAAAGAAACTAGGGTTAGATTTAGTACTATTAATTCTTATGATTCTTTTATATCAAAAAAATATAATCTCAATGAGCTTTCATGAGATAGGTGGGCTTGTTCTATTTTGCTTATTTATAATCCATTTATTATTTAATCGAAAATGGATTAAATCAATAACAAAGCGCTTATTCGATAAATCAATTCCTATAAAAACTAGAATAAGCTATATTCTAAATGTCTTATTAGTTATTTGTTGGTGTTTAGTCATTATTAGTGGAATTTTTATATCCAAAGTAGTTTTTCACTTTTCAGTAGGTGGTCCATGGAAATTAGTGCATTTTTCTTGTGCGGCATTTGCTTTAATTTTAATAGGTACTCATATTGGATTACATTGGAATTTAATTTCTAATTCATGTAAAAAGCCATTAAAATTATTGGATAAATTTAAAAAACCAATTAGTATAATATGTATCATATTTGTACTTATTAGTGGAATTTATAGCATGAAAAATACAAATTTTATAAAATGGATTACTATGCCATTTAGTGTAGATACTATGTCAGATTCCGAAAATCATATTAGAGGAGCAGAAAATAATAAACCAGATAATACGAATTTAAATAAAGAATTTAATGGTCAAAAGGAAAAAGGTAACGAAAACTTTAGCTTTATGAATGTATTAAAATTGTTATTAAATTATGGTTCTATTATATTGATGTTCTCTATATTTACACACTATATAGAATTAGTTTTTATTAATAAGAATAAGACTTTACTAATATCAAAGCATTCGAAATGATATAAAATTAATATTATATTTTTCTATAAAATATTTTATAATAAATGCTAAACTCAGTGAGGTTTAGCATTTATTTTTTCAAAATGAGATGTCGCACTAATTATTTAGTGCGACAGTGCCTATTAAAAAATCTTATTAACATTTCTCATTTCTATGCCTAATTATCAAATAATATTTATAATTTTTTCATATAATTCTTTAATATTTTTAAATATATATTCAGGTTTAAATATCGTTGTTTCAATATCTTCTTTTTTAGCTTCTCCTGTTAAAACAAATGCAGTATCAATATTACTATTTATGCCACATGCTATATCAGTATATAACCTGTCGCCAATTACCAAGGTCTCTTCTTTAGTAAATCCACTTTTCTTTATACAAAGATCACCTATTATTTTATTAGGTTTTCCAATAAAAATTGGCTCTCTATTTACTGCAAGTTTTATCATTTTACAAATCGCTCCACAGTCTGGAACAAATCCAAATTTAGTTGGGCATACAAGATCAGGATTTGTAGCAATATAATCGATATTTTTTTTGGTTGATAGCAATTCACATATTTTTTCTATTTTTTTGTAAGTAAGTTCATTATCATATGCAACAACAGCACATTGTATATCTTCTTCTAAATCCTCTGTAGTATTTATATTAAAAGATTTTAACTCTTCAATAAATGATTTTGTTCCAACTACAAAAATCTTTTTCTCTTTATAATGTTCTTGTAGGTACAAAGCAGTCGCATACGACGCAGTTATAAAATTAGTTTCATCTACTTTTATACCAAGGCCTATAAATTGTTCTACATAGTCCTTTATACTTTTAGTTGAGTTATTTGTTATAAAAATATATTTGCCACCTATATCTAAAACATAATTCATAAAGTTTTTGGTTCCATCAATTAAAATGCCATCTATAGCAATTGTTCCATCAATATCTAGTAAAAATAATTTTTTATCCTCTAACATAAATATTACTCCTAATTCTTTATTAATTCCTAGATTATTATTGTTTCATATTATTAATTATAATATGTTTTTCCCCAAAAGTAATATTCATGATTATATATAATTAAGTTAAGTGAATATAATTTATAAATATCCTCTCAAATATATAAGAATTAATGTATGAGGTAAACGAAAATCCAAATAGTATATATAATATTAAAATATAAGAAAAATAATGCCCTCCAAATAAATATAAAATTAATGGAAGCATATTAACAGCTATGATTACTATTGTTAGTAAGATATGTTTAATAGACATGAAAAAAGAATTTTTTATATAATTAATGATTGTATTATCGAATTTAGAAATCATAGGGAATATATAACAAAATATCATATATTGAACTGCTCCAAAAATAAAAAATATAACTTTAAAATAAAGCTTATTTTGTCCATCTAAAAATATAGATAAACATTTTATATCAATTATAAATACTATTCCGCACAAGACAAACAAAATCCATACAATTGTAGCTGGTTTGAAATTCTTCTTAAATGCTTCAAAAAAACCTCTTAATAAATATCCCTCATTTTTAATAAGCTTCATAGAAACACTATACATAGCACTTATAGATGCACCAATTGTTATTATAGGTAGACAGCAAATTATAAATATGAGGTTTAAAATCATTAAATCTCCTATTGTTCCCATAAAACTAAAAAATTTATTATTTAAGTCTAAAAATCCTTCTTTCATATTATAAGCTCCTATTGATTATTTATATCCATATAAATATTAAATGTATATGGATATAAATAATATTGTTATTTTAAATATATAGCCACTGCTTTCATATTTTCTGATGCATTATATATTAATTTATTATTTTCATAAGTAATATCACATTCAGTATCAGAATACACTTCACATATACTAAAATCATATTCTTCTGGAATTTCTATTTCTAATTTTTCTTTAACTTTACCATTAAATACATGATATATAGCCACTGCTTCTTTATTTTCGCCAATACGTAATATCCCCTGCCATCCTTCTGGATTCCTGTAACTGCTGATTTCATTGCCATAACGATAAGTATAACCATTTCTAATTATAGGTGAAATTTTCTTATAAAAAGCTATACCTCTATCAATTAAATCCCATTTTTCTTTTTCTAAATCAAGTACATCTCCTGAAAGACACATTCTTCCTAAGAATGTATTAATTATAGAATATGCTATTCTTTTTAAAGAATCACTATTACGTATTACAGCCCATATTTGGCTTTGTCTTGGTAAAATTACTCTATGAAGATTTGCCGCTATAATAGGTATTTCTTCACATTCATGCGCATCTGAGAAAGATGCCATACTGCACATAGACATCATAAGTGGTTCTAATTTATGTCCACCTGAAGCACAGTTTTCAAGAATAATCCCTGGTACTTCTTCTTTTACTTTTTCCAAAAACTTAATTGATGCTTCTGCATTTTTTCTTAGTCCTTCTCCAAGAGATTCTGCTCCATCAGAGCCCAATCCGATTGTGTCATTATAATCTATTTTCATATAGTCAAACTCGTATTTCTTTAAAGTTCCTATAACTTTATTGGTTAAATATCCTTCTACCCATTCATCTGTCATATCCCAAAAACGTCTCATTGTAGTTGTTAATACACGTCCATCTCTTTTTAATAAATGTGCTTCTTCATTATATGCTTTTGATGCACTTCCTACATTCTCTATTTCGAACCATATACCTGGTTTAAGATTAGCTTTCCTTATAATATCTACTGTTTTCTCAAGCCCTTCCGGAAATAAATCTTGTGATGGATTATAATCCCCCATTGATATATCCCAAGGAACATCCTTCTCCTTATACCATCCACAGTCAATAACAAAGTAGGTAAATCCTTTATCTTTTATTTTTTCTACTATATTACTTATATTTTCATGAGAAGGGCATCCCCATGTTGTACAATACTCATTAAATATAATTGGAAGATCTTGTTCAACTTCTGGGCCTTCATCTACAAATCTTTCTATTGAAGAAGTTAATCTTTGAGAAATTTTATCTATTCCTCCACCACTGCAAACAGATATTATAGCTTTTGGAGTTATAAATTTTTCATTTTTATTTAACTTTTTCATCCAACTTCCAAACTCTCTATCAGCTAAACCTCCTGATACTGCCAAACAATCATCTTTCCTATATAATTCAATCTGCCAAGAAGCATTGTGAGCTACTTGAGCTCCCCAAAAGATATCATTTTTCGTATCTTCTACTGCTACATATGGAAAATATCGATTAACAGGCATAGATCCAACTTGACCAAAGCGCTCTGCTCTTATAGCATGATCAGCCCAGCATGGTTCCAATTGTAAATCCTCAACACTTCTTGTTTCTAGCCTTCCTTCCATGCTCCATACGCTTCTTAGTCTATGAACCTTCAATGTATCGTAAGCATCTTTTTCAACAAATGGAGTAATTCCACCTAAAGAAAAACTTGAAATCATTTCTATTGATATTTCATCATTGCTCATATTTTCTATAGAAGTATATGTTTCTAAACTCTGTGAATTTAAAAACCATATTAAGTGATGCTTTATTATATAACCTCTACTGTCTTCTAATACTGTAACAACTTCCTTTTTATCATCAAATGAAAAATATTCTTGATTCTTGTAGGATAATCTTGTTGTTGATTCTCCTTGACGCATTGTGCTTCCACCAGCATATCCGCCTGGATAAATATCTCCTGCTAACTTCAATTGTACAAGACTATCAATTGAATGTTTTTTATTATTCACTATCTTATCCTTATAGTTGTCTGGTATAAGTTCTAGTTCAACATTCTTTGAATTTTCATCTATATAATATAGTGCAATCATATCTCCAAATTTATATTCTTTTAATAATGATATATTCATAAGTACACCTCCACATTAACCTTTTACTGCACCAACAGTCATTCCTTTGATAAAATATTTTTGTAGACTAATAAATAAAATTGCGATTGGAAGTACAGAAATAACAATTGCAGCAATAGCTGTTAAGTAATCACTAGTCTGAGCTGAGAAAAGAGACTGTATAGCTACAGTTAAAGTTTTTAATTTCTTATCACTTACATATAAACTAGCTAATAAGTAATCGTTCCATATTTGAAATGCCTGCATTATTATTAAAGTTGCCATTGCAGGCTTAAGTAATGGCATTACTATTTTAAAATAAGTCATAAATACAGAACATCCATCTATTCTTGCTGATTCTTCTAACTCAATTGGCACTGTAGACATAAAACTTGTCATAAGGAATACACCAAATGAAATTCCTGTTGCAACATACATAAATATTATTCCATACCTTGTATTAATTAAATTTAATTTATGTCCTATAATGTAAACTTGTAAGAATAATGCTTGATATGGAATTAAAATTCCGATTATAAAGTATATATAGCAGAATTTAAAAAACTTATGTTTACATCTAGCAATTGCCCATGCTGTTGTTCCACATAAGACTGCTAAAATTAATACACTGACTGCAGTATATAGTAATGTATTCGAGAAAGTTGTTACCATATCTAACTTATTGAATGCTTTAATATAATTATCGAAATTAAATGAGTTGGGCAAAGATAGTGGACTTTCCATATATAATTCTTTTTTTGTCTTAAAGGAATAGTTAATTATAACAAATACAGGCACTAGAAAAACTGCTGCAATAATAGTCATTATAACTTGAGTATAAAAAGTATTTTTAGTATACTTGCTTTTTGTTTCAATATCTTTTTTCTTCTTCATTATGCCTGCACCTCCCTCTTTCTTAGGCCTTTAACTTGAATAAGTGCTACTAATAATAGAACTACTATCATTGTAATTGACATGGCAGAGCCATATCCATATTGTCTTCCATTTATTGCTGTGTTATAAGTTTTATATATGATCGATGTAGAAGCATGTCCTGGGCCTCCATGTGTAGATGAAACCATTAAATCATACACTTTCAATGATCCAGTTGTAATTCCAACAATACATATAGTTATTGAGGGTGCTAACATTGGAATAGTAACATTGAAGAATCTTTTTATAGGGTTAGCTCCATCTACCTTAGCTGCTTCATATAATTCTGCTGGTATTGATTGTAGCCCTGCAAGATAAATTAGCATCCAGTATCCTATCCATTGCCAGTTATTAGCTATTAATAATCCTCTTAATACAGTACTACTTTTACCGAAAAAAGCAAAATCTATATTAGTTCCTAATATATTATTTATTTCAGGTAATACATTTGTAAACATACGAAGCCATATAAACCCTACAACAACTGAACTTATAAGACAAGGTAGGAAAAATGCAGTTCTATAAATTTTTTGTCCTTTAATTCCACTATCAAGTGCTATTGCAAATAAAAGTGCTAAGACATTTTGTATAACAGTATTACATAAAGTAAACTTTATAGTGAATACCCATGCAGATTTAAATTCAGCATCTTTAAATAAATTTATATAGTTCTGAAATCCAACAAAAGTTTTTTCTGCGCTCATTCCATCCCAACTTGTTAGTGAATATCTAAATGCCATAATCATAGGAATAATTAATCCAATAGTAAAAATTATAAGTCCTGGAATTACCAATACCAAATATTGATTGAACATGGCTTTTTCCATGCTGTTTTTTCTTATCTTTTCCATATATAATCACCGTCCTCCTAATATAATGAGGTATCACACTAAAAATATTTTCTATAACAATATATCAATTATGTAAAAACAAACTTCATACTGCATCATTGCATATTTTTTAATAGTGCGACAGCCTCATAGAATGATCACTTTACATTAAATTATCTGACTTTATAATTAATTACTATCTCCGCTACGTTCAACCCTTGAATCTGATGCAGCAAGAGCATCTTCAAAAGTTTCATCGCCTAATAACCAAGCTGATATATCTTTTGCATTTTCTTCTTGGAAACCATTCCAAACAAGTTGGTTATTTCCTAGGGTAACATCCACAATCATATTTTCTTCTGCATATTTATCTATATCTACTTGACTTGGATTTTTGAATGTAGGTGTAACATCCTTAAGCATTGGTGCTGTTTTTGTAAAATCATAAATTTCAACAGCTAAATCTTTATCACTAGTTAAAATATCCAAAACATTATTTACAGCATCTTGATATTTAGTTTCTGCGCTTGTCATAATAGTAATATTAGGTTCAAAAATTAATTTTGAATCACCAGTTTTATTGGGAAATGGGAATATACCCATATTAAAATCTTCATCTATATCAAGGAAGTTTTGAATTGACCATGATCCAGATACTTTCATAGCTGCTTGTCCATCAACCATTCTTGCATCACATTCAGTTTGTTCTAATGAGAATGTATCATCAAATGTATTATCATAAATTAATTTATTATATTTATACACATCTTGCATTTCTGTGCTATTTGTAAATGAAACTTCTCCTTTTCTGAACTGATCTCCCCAGTTTGGATTTTTATTAAATATATCATTCATAGCAAATTGCATAGTTACATTTCCAATTGACCATGTATCTGCCATATGACTAGCAAATGGTACTATTCCTTTTGCCTTGCAGTCTTCAATTATTTTATTTAAATCATCTTGAGTTTTTGGTACTTCCCATCCATTTTCCTTAAACATATCCTTGTTATAATAAACACCTTGATATAATGCATTATATACTAGACCATATGTTTTTCCATCAATAGTTACGTTATCACTAGCTGCATCAAGAAGTCTGTCTGTATAAGTACTATCAATTTCTTTAAAAATTCCTTGTGGCGCATATGCTCCAACGTCCTGAGCTTTACCTATTATTATATCTGGCATTCCAGTCTGCATATATTGCTGCATCTTAGCTTGAAAATCGCCGCCCCAGCCAACGCATTCCCATTCTAATTTTATATTAGGATATTTTTTCGCTAGTGCTTCATCGATCATATCTTCAATTCCAGCATCTGTTGTTGATTGCCCAGCTAAAACTTTTAAGGTAACCTTTTCATCCCCTTGGCCACTACTGCTTTCTGCTTCTGGACTAGAGCCACATCCTGCAATCATGCTCACCATCATAACTGATGTTAATATAACTCCTAATATTTTTTTGATTTTCATAAAATACACCCCTCTTAAATTTATAGTTAATCTTTACAGTTATAATTTACACTATAATAATCATTACCATATAGGACAAATTTGAAAAAATCACTTGTACTTTTTTGAAAACGTTATCTAAATGTTGGGGTTATTTCTATAATCTCTTGGACTAATTCCTTCAATTTTACGAAAGACTCTGTTAAAATATGCATAGTCATCATATCCTACCATAAATGCTATATCCGTCAATTTTATATTAGGATTTTTCATATGTTCCTTAGCTTTATCCATACGTTTCTTTGCAATGTATGACATTAAATTAACACCAGTTTCCTGCCTAAATACTTTAGAAAAATAAGAATGCTCAACATTATATTTATCTGCAATTGTATTTAAAGATAATTCTTCTGAATAATTATCATCTATGTATTTTATAGCCTTGTGCACAGATCCAACTATTGAATCAGCTGAAACAACATTATTTAAATTAACAATATCTTCAAGTATAATTTCTAATATTTCAATTAGCCTTTTCTCATCCAAATAATCTATGCTCTTATTCAATTTTGCAATATTTCTTTGAATATCTTCTGTATTCTTATCTTTTAAATCCTCACTTATAAATTCCATTACTATATCACAAATTTTCTTAATAGTCTGATTAACTTCTAAATACCTCCAGCTATTTTCATCGCAAGATGCTAGACCTATTTTTTCTAATATTATTTTTTCTAATAAGCTTTTATTGTTAATACGAAGTGATTTTTTTATATTTTTTTCATCTTCTTCAGTTATATGATTAGTTACTTTTATCTTTATATCTGCCTCCTTACTAATCATTAATATTTCACTTTTTTTATTATATTTGCGTGTCATAAGTTTAGAAATTATATTGTTATATGCACTATTTAAATTATCAATTGAATATGAAGGTTCAGTAATAAGTAAACTCAATGGTGACTTAATTATAGATTTGAAATATGCTACTATTTTATTTGCAAAGCCAACTAATTCCTTATGGTTTACATCTGTTATCACTATAAATTGATTAGAATAATGTATATAATTAAATATAATCACATCATCACGTCCAATAATATCCTTAATTTTCTTTTTAACATTATAAGATAACATATTCATATCATAATGATAGTACTGTATTAGATTGTCTAAATTATGAATTACAAAAACCACTATGCTATATTTAGCAAAATGAGTATTATCATCTATATTCATAACTGTTCCTATTTGATTGTCTTCTCTTTCTAATATAAAACTAAGCTCTCTATCTTGAATTAATGAAGATGCTTTTAAGCTACTTAATCTTTCTTCTTCCTGTTTTATCTCCTGCATCTTTCTATTTCCAAGAATCTCAAGCGCTTTTGAAAGTGTAGATACTAAATCTACCTTTGTTATTGGTTTTAGCAGATAATTAATAGCGCCTGCAACTAATGTATCTTTAACATAACTAAAATTACTGTACCCTGATATTATAAATATTATTATATCTGGATATTTTTCTTTTATTAATCTAACTAATTCAACTCCATTTATAAAAGGCATATTAATATCTGTAATTAATATATCTGGTCTATATTCTTCTATTTTATTTAAAACATCTTCACCATCTTTTGCTGGCTCTAATAATTCTAACGAATAATTACTCCATTCAATCATATTTTTTATTTTTTCTCTTATCCAAAATTCATCATCTGCAATTAATACCTTATACATTATCTTGTCCATCATTATCTCTCCTCATTTTAGTTTTAGGTGTTGTTAATATAATTCTGCTTCCTTTACCTCTATTACTTTCAATAAACAACCCAAATCTATCCCCATACAATATTTTCATTCTGGAATTTATATTTATTAATCCTATAGATGAACTATCATTAAAAATATCTTTCTTTGAATCCTTTAGTTTTTTGTTCATCATGACAGAATCCATACCTACTCCATTGTCTTCAACAATAATTTGTAATACGTCATTAGATTCATGTGCTCTTATATAAATTTTTTTCTCACCACGTTTATTCTTAAGCCCGTGCTTCAACGCATTCTCGACTAGTGGTTGGATAGATATTTTAGGTAAAGAATAATCTAACACTCTATCATCAATATCAAAATAGTATTCTACTTCCCCATTCATTCTGACATTCATAAGAAATATATAATTCTTTAAATGAAGTATTTCTTTTGAAATGGTAGAATAGGGATTTTTTATATCTAAACTATATCTAAATATATTAGAAAGCGAATGACACATATTGCTTACATTATCACAATTCTGTATACTGGCAATACTCCCCATTGTATCTAATGTATTATATAAAAAATGAGGATTAATCTGTGCTTGAAGTGCAGCATATTCAGCTTTGTTAAGTGATAACTTTGCTTCATATTCACTGCTTATAAGCTCTTCAATTTGATCAAGCATCTCATTAAAATTTTCAGATAAGATACCAATTTCATCATTTTTGTTATACTCTGCTCTTTCATCTATATGTCCTTTTTTTATCTTATTGATAGCTATCGTTAGCTGTTCTAAAGGTTTAGTTATCCCCCTAGATACTAATATTGATAAAATTATTATTACTATACTCATACAAATAACAATAATAATTAAATAATTGGTCAATACTCTTTGATTTTCTTCAAGATATGATTGAGAAATAATTGAATATGCATCTAGATTATATTCTTCTTGAGATACTCTAAAGATAACTTTATTTCCTCTAACTGAAACATTAACATTGTCTATTGAACCTTCGTTTATTTTCTCAATGTTATCATAATAATAGTTTTCACTCTTTTCTTCTAAATTTCCAATAGATATAATTGGTCTATCTCCTAAAGGTTGAATCCACATGAACATATCATTTTCGCTACAGTATTTTTTAACAATAGATGTAATATCCTTATTTGTTATATCACAAACCAAAGATCCAATTACTTTCTTTTTATTACTGCTATCATATATTTTGATTGCAAATCTAACTATACTCTCTTTTTTACTTTCATTATAATAACTTGATATAAGCATCTCTCTACTATCTTGCAATAAGTATTCTTTAAGTACTTGAGAATTATATTTTCCCTCATCCTCATAAATATTTTTAGGATAATTATTACGGGGTGTATTTAACCTTCTATAGCTACTAATTAAATTAGAGTTTCCATCATATATGTATATAGCCATTACATTAGTTGATAGCGGCATTTTTTCACAATTGAATCTAGTTGCTTTGTCTTTGTATTTTTTTCTAAGATATTCTGTTGACTTATCGCTTTCTAAATCATATAAAAAGTCCTGTTCATTATAAATTTTTATCAAATTACGTTCTACAGATTTTATATAAGTATACACTTCACTTTGCATACCCTTTAATTTATCAACAGTTGCAGCTTTAGATTGTTCATAAATAATTTGTGACGATTTACGTTCAAAAATCAGTGCCTGTAAAACTAATATAAATAATGTACTGCTTAGAAATAACACTAATATTTTCATTCTCATTTTCATAAATATATTCCCCCTTTATAAACCGAAATTCAATTATACTAACCTAAAAAATATACTTACAAATTAAAATCTAGCTGCACTTTATGTTTACGTTATCAAAAATTTTCTATGTAATGCTTTGTTTATAAACATATAGTTACAAACAAAATTTATAAAAATATATTCACATTTTCTTTAATAACGCTGCATGAAAAAATTTGTATAATGTTGACCTTAATATAAATTACAAAGTAACTTATTCTAATACATCTTGTTTTTATCTTGTACGTACATTATTATAATATATTATCGTTTAAATTTTTTCTACATAATATCCATAAAAGTTTATCATATTAAATGCGTTTTCATCATCACTCTTTTTCAATGCAGCAAGATATCCTGCACTTACCACGACAAAATCACATATAATCCCAATAAGAATCAAAAATAGCAGTGACATATAAATTTTTAAATTATTAAAATTACTTATAACTGCACAAGGCAATATTATATTTAATACAATCCTTGATATAATTACCAAATCGCTTATATTAATCACCATAATTTTATCATTATCTTATACAACTTAATGGTAATATTTCATAATTATGTATTTCAAAAAAACAATTTAATCAAAGAAAATAAAAAAACAATGGTCAAGCTCGCAACCTCGTAGCTTTTCCATTGTTAGTGTACATTTTGTTATTTGATTAAATCATATTGTTTGTGATTTATTTAGTTCTTATAACTTCTACCTTATATCCATCGGGATCAGTAACAAAGTAATAATCAGCTGGCCTTCCTGGAAGGCCCTTCAAATCTGTAACTTCATATCCTAAAGCAATATGTTTTTCTCTTTCTTTTTCTATATCCAGAACACCAATTGCAGTATGACTAAATCCATTTCCAAGTTCATATGGCACTTCTTGATCATAATTATAAGTTAATTCAATTTCATATCCACCTTCTTCATTTGACAAATAAACAAGAGAAAATTTGTATTCTGGATAATCAATTCTTCTTGTTTCTATCAAGCCCAATGCATCCTTATAAAATTCCAATGATTTTTCTAAATCCTTTACTCTAATACAAGTGTGTAACATTTTTACTGACATATTCTTCAAACTCCTAACTTTTTCTTATACTTTTCCATTCATTATAAAAACTATTATTTCTTTTTTCTTCACCTATTGTACTGCTTTCATAATGGCCTGGGTGAATCCTAATATTTTCATTTTGATTTTCAATTAAATTAATTATTGATTTTTTTAATAAGTTTAAATCTCCGGTTGGAAAAATCCATTTTCCAACTCTTCCCTTAAATAAAGTATCACCTGTATATAAATCATGGCCAAATTTATAGCATACTCCCCCTATAGTGTGACCTGGAGTATATATTACTTGTATATTTTTGTCTCCAATAGGAAAAATTTTTGATTCATTAATTTTTACAATATTAATATCTTTTAAATCATATGTTTTTTCTTTAAAAACATTTTTATAATTTTCTTCTAAAACACCATACTCTTTCTCATGTATATATACAGGCACTTTAAAAGCATCTATTGCTCCTATATGATCCCTGTGTCCATGTGTTAAAAGAATCCCCATTACTTCCCAATTGTTATCCTTAACATATTTAATAACTTTTTCTTTTTCATATCCTGGATCAATAATATAGCATTTCCCTTGATTTTCAATAAAATAGCAGTTTACATCCATTTCCCCTGATAACAATAATTTTTTCATATTTTTTATAATTCACCTCCCACCGAATAAAATTTTTTGTATTCACATTATAACATTTTTCTTTAAATCTAAATATTCATTTAAAATTTAATTTTCTTCTTGTCTTAAATTCTTCTTTACAACTCTTATTTTTAATCTTTATTAATATTTTAAATTCCTAAACATTCATTATTAGTAACATTGATGTCATCACTATAATACTAAAAATTATTGAAGATGAATTTATTGCACTAGCTAGTCCGACATCTCCATTACATTTTTCAGTAAAAGCGATTGATACTGCAGAAACAGGTGCAAATACAATTATGGCTAATACCTGACGCACTTCTAATGAAAACGGCAAGAATATAAAAAATATAAATGCCATTATAATTGATATTCCATACCTTATAGAAAGGGTTTGTACAATTTTCCCTATCTGACTTCTTTTTAGATTTAATTCTAATCCGACTCCAACCATAAGCATGGCTAAAAATCCATTTCCAGCTCCAACTGTATCAGTAAACATTATAATTGGTTTTGGAATTTGGAAATTAAAATATGACACTATTAACATAATTATATATGTATTTAATGGTATTGACGAAAATACCTTCTTAATAAAACTGCTTAAAGTTGTCTTTCCATCAGTTTTGGCAACAGCACTGGCTATACTATATGTTCCACCTGTACAGAGAAGTGAATTTCCTGCATCAAATAAGCAAGTAGCTACAACCCCAATTGGTCCCAAAAAGCTTTGAACATATGGCATGGCAAAACATCCTATATTATATCCAGAAAAGTTTATCATATTAAATGCTTTTTCATCATCACTCTTTTTCAATTCAACAAGATATCCTGCACCTACAGTAACAAGATTACATATAATCCCAATAAAAATCAAAAATAGCAGTGACATATCAATTTTTAGATTATTAAAATTACTTATAACTGCACAAGGCAATGTTATATTTAATACAATCTTTGATATAATTCTGAAATCACTTGCTTTAAAAAATCCCTTTCTTTTTAATAAATATCCCATAACAATAATTGCTATAAAGACAGTAGCTTTTGTTAATACTTCAATCACTTTATAACACGTCCTTTATTTTATATTTGCCCTATAATATAAAATATCAATCTATACATCGTGAAAAATTAAATGATCCATTTCTAGTTTTCCATAATCAAAAAACTTAATTTTAGCCATTATATTTTTCCATTTCTAATAATTTTTCTTTTATATCTAATCCACCAGCATAGCCAACTAGTTTTCCATTTGCTCCAATAACCCTGTGACATGGTACAAATATAGCTATTGGATTTCTATTATTAGCCATTCCAACTGCCCTAGATGCCTTCTCATTTCCAACCTTTATTGCTATGTCTTTATAGCTACAAGTTTCACCATATGGTATTTCTCTTAATGCACTCCAAACCTTAAGCTGAAATTCTGTGCCCTGTGGTGATAAAGGCAACTCAAATTGTTCTCTTTCTTTATTAAAATATTCGTTCAACTGATTATAAGCCTCTTTGATTAATTTTGTTTCTACTATATTTGAATCTTCTAAATGAACTTCTCCAAAATTCAAGTTTGTTATATGAGTCCCATTATCAGAAATTGTTATTTTTCCAATCAGTGTTTCATAATAAAATGTATTTTTCAAATCTATCACCTCTCTATATAAGAATCTGCTATTTTAATAATATCAAAAATATAACACAATTTATATTATTTTAATGTGTATTTACACTTTTTATTTAAAAAATAATATAATTGAAACGTTAATTTTTATTGATTTAAATAATCTCCAATACTTAAATATTATAATCAATAGACTTTTAAAGATTATAAATTTTTAAGCCTTCCCCTTAAATACAACAAATACAGGAATGCATATATATCAAAATATGTATTCCTGTATTCTTGTATTCCTGTATTTCTAAATTATTGGATATTAATTCATTAAAGAAATTTTAAATTCTTCTCCAACCTTTTTAAAATCATGACTCAACTGCCCACTCTCTTCTGGAAACTTTACTGCATATGGTGTTAAGATTAATTCTTTAGCATTTTCATCTAAATTTCTATCAATATTGTTATATCTAAGTACCATAGAATCCTTTGAACCTCTTATTAAACAAAACTCTACATCATTTCCTAAATCATCAGTTCCTTTTAACATAACATCATAACTTTCATCTTCATTAAAGTTTTCAATTTTACACATAATATTTTGACCTAATGCATTTGATGTATATTTATCCAATATTATTTTTTCTCCATTTTCTAGAGTAAATGAATTATTTAATTTTATTTCTTTTGTATCTATTTTTAATGCATCTCCATTAGCTTTAAATTCAAATACCCATTTTCCTCTTTGAGAATTTTCATAGTTTATCATAACTTTTGAATATACTATTTTAATATCTAAATCTCCATTTAAATCAACATTATTTAATGAACTTAAATCATATTCGATAACTGATTGTGATGAATAATCATCCAGATTTCCACTTGATCCACTTGCACCTTCAAATTTTACCTTCTTATTATTAATGTAAACTGTTTTTTCAGCATTGTATGATTCATATTCTTTTAAAGCTTTTTGTGAACTTATAGTATCTGATATTATTAACTGCTTTTGTGGTTCATCTAGTATAACTTCATTAAGCTGAATTGTTATTCCATTGTCAGTTATTTGCTTATTCACAACTGTATTATAACTATCAAGATCTTTCTCTACCCCAATTGAACTTGCAATACTTTCACTTACCTTTGCTAAAACTTGTGCTCCTGCATCAGTTCCAAATAATCCTATGCTTATCACACATACCACTGCTGCAGCCGCTGCTATACTTCCTTTGTTTAATCTTTTCTTATTTATAGATTTTCTAAACTTGTTTTTTAGTCTTTTCTTTTCTAACTCATTAAAGTCTTCTTTTTTATAATCCTCTATATTCATATTTGCTTCATTCAGCATCTTATATATATCTTTTTCCATACTTCTAATATCCTCTACTTTCTTTAAATTTAAAAATATCTCTTATTTTCTTTTTAGCTCTAGATACTCTGTTATAAATAGCATCTCTTTTCATTCCAGTCTCTTCACTGATTTTATTTACTTCAATTTCTTCAACATATAGTTTATAAAATAAATCTCTATCCTTTTCATTCAAACAATTCAACATTTCTTCTACTTCTAAGCTTAATTCATTTTCTAAAATTTCGTATGTTGACTCTGATACAGATATATTTAAGTCATCTATGTTTTCATATTCTAATCCCTTTAAATATTTTCTCTTATAATCGATGGATTTAAATTTAGCTATTCCAGCCACCCAATTTTTAAATTCACTTTTGTTTTCATCAAATGTATCAATATTATTCCATATTCCAATGAGTACATCATTAATACATTCATCCTGAACACTCTGCAGATTATAAAGATGTTTTTTCACAATTGATTTAATAATCCATCCGTAATTATCTATAACATAATCTAATGCTTTTTCATTTCTTTTTCGTAGCTGAATAATAAAATTTTCCTCATTAATCTTCATTTTTAACCTCTTTCTAAGCAAGCTTGCATAATTAATTATCCCTTACAACTTATACTTCGTAACCATTTATATGATATCTATCAAAATTCTAAAATAAAATTTCTGTTTACGTCTTCATATACTTAAATTTCAAAATTATAACCCAAATATTAGTTTAAACTAAATAAAGGATATAATAAAAATTCACACCTTTGAATCTTATTATATCCTAATAAATTTAACTATTTTAAATCCCCAAAATTTGCTTAATTTCTTTTACATGTGATCTGCTCACAGGCACTTCAGTATTTTCTTTATCATCAATTATTAATTTATAAGTCCCATTAAACCACGAATATACTTCTTTTTTTCTATTGAGAATAACAAAATGAAGTTAATAATCTTAATATTGCTTTTCTATTGTATTCATTAAGCTTCTTTCAAATAATATATTACTGATGTAAAATCTCCGCCATTACCACAAAGTAATTCTGGTTTTACAGGGATTCCTGCATACATCAACTCATCTCCAAAGAATTTTTCTTTTCTTTCTTCATTTATATAGTATGCTTTATCTTTCTCTAAACCTTCTAGTTTTAATCTTTTAAATCCATCATTAACTACATTAAGAATTTTATAATATCCTACTATGGCTTCAGATTTATCTTCTGATACAACCATCCAAGCTGCAACATTATCTTCAAAAGGATTCAATAAACGATAAAATGTTCCCTTTTGTATTAATTCTCTTTTATCCTTTATAAACTTAACTTGTTTTCTAACACTCTCTTTTTCTTCATCAGATAATGTATTTAAATCTAGTTCATATCCAAAGGCCCCAAAATATGCTACGTTGGCTCTAGTTTCAATTGGTGTTGTTCTAAATACCTGTTGATTAGGAACTTCTGATACATGTGCTCCCATACAGCTTATTGGATATACATATGATGTACCATATTGAATTTTCATACGTTCAACTGCATCTGTATCGTCACTTGTCCACCCTTGTGGTGCATAGTATAAAATTCCTGGATCAAATCTTGCACCTCCACTTGCACAAGATTCAAACAATATATAAGGGAATTCTGTTGTTAACTTTTCATATAAATCATACACACCTAAAATATATTCATGCATTACTCTGCCTTGGCTCTCTGCATTTTTAGCCACACTATAACACTCTGTCATATATCTATTCATATCCCATTTCACATATGAAATTGAAGCTTCACGTAATATTTTTGACATAGCTTTGTATATGTAATCAACTACTTCTTTTCTAGAAAAATCTAATACATATTGATTTCTGCAATGAGATGTTTTTCTATTTGGAGTATGAATAATCCAATCTGGATGAGCTCGATATAAATCACTATCTTTATTTACCATTTCAGGTTCAAACCAAAGTCCAAATTTCATCCCCATGTCTTCTATTTTTTTAGAAAGTCCTACTATTCCATCTGGAAGTTTTTTAGTATTAGCATACCAATCTCCAAGACCTGCTTTATCATCATCACGCTTTCCAAACCATCCATCATCTAATACAAATAGTTCAATTCCTATTTCTTTTGCAGTCTTAGCAATTTTAAGTATTTTTGACTCATTAAAATCAAAACTTGTTGCTTCCCAATTATTCATTAATATTGGTCGAATTCTATCTCTCCAATATCCTCTTGCTAATCTAGTTCTATATAATTTATGATAAGCCTGACTCATTCCATTTAGTCCTTTATTTGAATAAGCCATTACTACTTCTGGAGTTTGAAAGGTTTCATTTCTATGTAATATCCATTCAAACATATTAGGATGAATCCCCATCATAACTCTTGAAGTATTATGGGTATCAACAAGTACTTCACCTAAAAAGTTTCCACTATATACAAAACTGAAACCATAGACTTCTCCTTCAAACTCTGTTGTATTAGGTCTCTTTAGTGCTATAAATGGATTATGTTCTGCACTACTGGCTCCTCTTAAGCTATAAATAGATTGAACTCCCTGCTCTAATTTTCTTATTTTTATATGCCTTTCCCTACTCCATGCCCCTGCTAAATGAACCATTTCATAATCATAATCTGGTAAATCTACACTACAGCTCATTGCTTTTGTTAAAGTAATTTCTTCATTACCTTCATATATAAATTTTGCGTTTCTTGTTATAACAGGAAACTCTTCATAAATAGTATAACTTAATACTAATTTTGTTTTTATAACACAATCGTACAAAATTATCTCTAAAGTCTGTGCTTCTTTTTCATTCTCTACGTAAGTCGCTGGTAATCCAGATAATTTCTTTTTTCCATTGAAAATGTTATGATCAACATATTCAAAATTTGTTATTTTACTTCCATTACTTTGCTTTATTTCAAAAGCAGGATATCTAAAATCTGTTGTTCCATATGAAGGATATTCTTGTTTAGTATACTGAAGAGAAAAATTAGTATCTCCCTCAAATACATATGCTGCTAAAGAGCGCCATCCCCCTTCAAGAAGATAGGAAAATGATTCCTTATGATGAATTCTATTTCCATAGTATAAATTTCCCAACTGATTATTGCTTAATATTTTAATTATATAGCTTAAATCATTATTATATAAATGAAATTCTTTTGTTTTTTCGTTAAATTCTATTGCCATAGTATTATACCTCTTTTTTAATTTTCAGTAAGTTACCTAAAGCTTTCCTCCTGAAGTTGCAATACCTTCAATAAATTGCTTTTGGAATATTACATATATTAATAGCATTGGCCAAATAGCTAATACAGAAGCCGCCATAAGTTGTGGATAATTAACTGAATACGCACTTTGAATCTTAGCTAAAGCTGAGGATAAAGTTGCTGCATTAGCATTTGAATTAACAATCATTGGCCACATTAAATCTTTAAATGCAAAAAGTGCTGTAAATATAGAAAGCGCTACAAGTCCTGACTTTGTAAGTGGTAACATTATTTTAAGAAAGGTTTGACCTATATTACAGCCATCAAGTCTTGCTGATTCTTCTAGTTCTTTTGGAAGCCCCATAAAGAATTGTCTTAATAAGAAAGTACCAAAGGCACTAACTACTCCTGGGAATATCAGTGCAAATATGGTATTTCTCATACCAATTTTATCAACCATTAAATATTGTGGTATTATAAATAATTGCACTGGAATCATCATTTGAAATAATACCAATCCAAAAAGAAAATCCCTTCCTGGAAATTCTAATCTTGCAAATGCATAAGCTGCCATTGCACTAAATCCTACTGAACAAAGTACTCTTAAAATCATCATTGCAAATGTATTAAAGTATAAAGTTATAAAATTATTTTGATTTATTGCCGCTGAATAATTTTCTATCTTCCAATCTGATGGAAAAATAACAAATGGATTCATTGAAGTAGACTCTGCTACAGTTTTAAATGATGTAAGAACCATCCATACAAATGGCAATATCATAACAACTACACCAAAAATCAAAAACAAATGTATAATCAATGTTGAAATATTTTTCTTTTTACTCATGCTAACCATAATAATATATCTCCTCTTTACATATAATTAACCCATTTCTTCTGAGCTTTCATTTGTAATACAGTAATTATCATAATAATAGCCAGAAGCAGCATTACAATAGCTGAACCATATCCTTTATCTGCATACTTAAATGAATTATTATAAAATAAATAAACTAATGATACTGTTTTGTCATATGCTGGACTAGTTACATCAATCATCATATAAATTACATCAAACACCTGCATTGCTTGAATGATACTTGTTACCATAACAAAAAATAATGTCGGTGACACTAAAGGTAACGTTACATTAAAAAATTGTCTAACTGGTGTAGCACCATCAATACTAGATGCCTCATAGTAATCTTTAGGAATTTCTTGAAGCCCTGCAATAAGTAATACCATACTATATCCTACAGTACTCCATATACCAATAATAGCTATTGAAATAAGTGCAACCTTAGGATCATCAATCCAATTAACTGGACCTAATCCAAATTTAGATAATATATGATTAATAAGACCAAATTGATTATTATATAGCCATTTCCAAACCATTGTTATAGCTGCTGGTGCAGCAACCATTGGTATAAAATAAATTGTTCTATACACTCCCTTGCCTTTTATTTTAGAATTTAATAATACTGCTAAAATCATAGCAATAGCAACTGTGGCTGGAACAACAATTATTGTATATTTTAAAGTATTTCCTACAGCATTCCATACTTGCGGGTCTGAAATCATCTTGCTGTAATTTTCTAAACCAACAAATACATTTCCTTTTCCAAAATCACCACTTTTAAAAAAGCTTAAATATAAAGTTTGAAATATAGGAATAATGTTTAATATAATAAGTCCTATAATAGTAGGGGCCACTAGCGCGTATGCCCACATCCATTCATTCAGAGTTCTTTTAGATGGCTTTACTTTATTAAAGTCTATACCTTTTGACATAGCACCATCTCCCTTAAGCAAATTTTCTGCCATAATTTCATCTCCAATGTTCTATTTTTTTTAACTACGACAACTTAACTAACAGTTGCCGTAATTTTGTTTTAAAATTATTCTATTTCTCTTCTGCTAAACATTCATTCATCATTTTAGCAGTTTCATTGCAAGCATCTTCTACACTCTCTTCCCCTGTAAATGACTTCTTTAATATTTCATAAGCCTTATCTTCCCATTTTGCAGTAGTATTTGAATATGGTCTTATTTGTGCATAATCTACCATATCAATAAATGCTTTGACATTGTATGTGTCATTAGATTTTACCCAAGCATCTGCCGTTCCATTATATGCAGATATTGCTACTCCAAGTTCAGCCTGTCTAGTTTGTCCCTCTTTCGAACTTAAGTATTCAATCCATTTCCACGCTTCTTCAGGATGTGGAGTATTAGCAGCAATTGCATTTCCTAAACCATTAAATATGCCGGCTCTTTTTCCATCATTACTTGAAGGTAATATAGCAACATCAAAATTATTAGCCATGTACTCGTTTTCTGTAAATCCAGTCAAATTCCAAGAACCAAATAGGCCCATTGCGCATAAACCATTTTGAAGTGCTTCTGCACGTTCACTATCGCCAAAGATCTTAGGAGATAATCCATCATTTACAAATCCAACATAATACTTCATAGCTTCAATTGTTTTTGGATTATCATATCCTGATACCTTATCATCAGTTATAATTGTCCCACCATTTTGATATACAAAATTATAATATCCTTCTTGATTGTGTAATGGTGCTAAAAAACCATATTGAGACCCATCATCTTTTGTTAACTTTTTAGCAGCATCATACAATGTATCCCATGTCCATGTTTCATCTGGATAAGAAACCCCTGCTTCGTCAAACATTGTCTTGTTATACCAAAGGCCGATTGTATCATTATCTTTTGGAAGAGCATATTGTTTACCTTTTTCGTTGTAAATTTTAACTAATCCTTCCGGATAATTTCCTAAATCAATTTTATCACTATTTTTAATTCTATCAGTTAGATCCATAAGCATATCATTTGAAGCATATCTGTAAATTTCATTTGAATGCATCCAAAATGTATCTGGCAATGAACCTCCAGTTGCAGCTGCTTCAAGCATTGTCCAATAATCATTCCAGCCAACAACTTGCAGATTTATCTTTATACCTGGATTAGCAGTTTCAAATTCATCTGCCATTGTTCTAATTCCTTTTTCTTGATTTGAATCCCAAATTGAATAAGTAATTGTTACATCTTCCCCCTTAGCAGAAGATGATGATTCTCCTCCACCATTCGATTGCGTATTTGAACCTGAACACCCAATTAAACCTGTTACTACCATGACTCCTGCCAATAGCAATGAAACAAACTTTTTTTTCATAAATATTCCTCCTACTTACCTTTTAATTTATTAATGTTAATCTTTTAGCTTTATATTAATATTAAATAGTACTAACAATCTATAATTACGCATAAAGTAATAATTCAATTTAGATATCATATTAGCACCAACAAGAAAAGCTTTTCACAAAAGAGTTTAAATTATTAAACATAGCATATATATATATTTTTTGCTAATGATATATATCTTATTTATAAAAAATATATACTAAAATAAATATTGAATCTGCTCGGTTTATCTCTCTTTTATGATTAAATTCTAACATTTTAAAATTATAACATACATAGAATAAGGATGTTAATAATTTATACTTTTGCTATATTATATATATATTATGAAATATATATCGCAAAAGTATATATTATATGATAAACTAACCTTATTAAGTTGCATGTAAACTTTTTCTAAGCATTACTAAAAAGAAGGTGAATAATTTTATGGCTAATTTTAAAAGCTATATTTTTGACAACGTTAATTATGTAGATATTATTTTATATCAATTTGGTTCAGAAAATTGTGAACCTCTTCATTCTTTTGGTCCAAGCGTAAAAAATCATTACCTTTTTCATTATGTACTATCAGGCAAAGGAACCCTTTATTCTGAAAATACTAATATGAATGGTGCATCTACATATTACATTAATGCCGGTGAAGGCTTTCTTATTACTCCCAATATAATTAATACATACGAAGCTGATAAAGATGACCCTTGGAGCTATATATGGGTTGAATTTGAAGGTCTAAAAGCAAAAAGATATTTAGAAGAAATAGGTCTTTCAGAAAAAAAACCTATATTTATCCCTAAGAACTACAATTCTGAAAATACAATAAAAGAAAATTTAATGTATTTAATTGAAAATCCTAATGCACCTGATCCAGCTATTTTAGGTCACCTATATTTATTTTTTTATTCTCTATTAGAAAATTCTAATTCTAACACTGAAAAAAAATCTAGTAGTCTTCAGGAATTCTATGTTAGAGAAGCAATTAATTATATTGAAAAAAATTATAATCAAAACATTTCAATAGAAGACATCGCTAAGTGGTGTAATTTAGATAGAAGTTATTTTGGAAAGATATTTAAAAATTCAATGCATACTACTCCACAAGAATTTCTAATAAAATATAGGCTTTCAAAAGCATGTGAAATGCTAAAATGTGAAGATACTTCAATTAAAGATATTGCCGAACTTACAGGATATCCAAATCAATTTTATTTTTCTAGATCATTCAAACAAATATATAATATGTCGCCTAGGGAATGGCGTAACAAAAATAAGATTAAAATATAAGTTGGCAATATAGTAAGTGATTCCTTTAATCATAAGCTAGTTACAATACTAAAATTACTTAATATAGATTATAAATATAAAAATAAGAAAAATAAAAGACTAAATATGTATAAAACAAAAAGATATGTTCATATAGCTTTATATACCTCAAAACTTGCTTATATCATATAAAATATTTAAGGAAACATAAATTAATATATGGTATTTTAATTTGGAATATTCCCTTATTATTTTCAAGTATATTATTCCAAACCTACGATCAAACAATACATAAAAAATGTAGATAGATTTGTTTTAGACAAATCTATCTACATTACCAATTTAAAAGATGATCTCTATAATTTAACAGGCGTAATCTTTTTATTTACTTTCATCTCCATTAATAGTGTAAATATTATTCCATATTCCAAGTAGCACATCATTTATACATTCATCATAGATACTTTGCAACTTATAAACATGTTTATTTATAGTATTCTTAACAATTTTAAATCCCCAAAATTTGCTTGATTTCTTTTACATGTAATCTGCTCACAGGCACTTCAGTATTTTCTTTATCATCAATTATTAATTTATAAGTCCCATTAAACCACGAATATACTTCTTTTATTCTATTAAGGTTAACTATATAGCTTCTATGACATCTAAAAAATTGTGTCTTCTCTAATAATTCATATAATGTCTTAGAAGTATAATATGTATCTTTATCTGTTTTTACATAATTTTTTTCATCCTCTGAATAACAAAAATAAATTTTATCTATATCTATCAAAATTATTCTTCCGTTATTTTCACATGGAATCTTATTTACAATACTCTTTATATTTTTTATATTTATATTATTAATAGTATTATTATTAATCCTATCGCAAAGAGTAGATGCTGCACAATTTAAAGAATCTTTTATTCTATTTTCATCATATGGTTTTAAAATATAATCATAAACCTTAAGCTCAAATGCTTTGATTGCATACTTATCGTATGCTGTTGAAAAAATTAAAATAGTATCTGGTAACATCTTTTTTATTTCTTCAGCTAATTCTAATCCATCTTTTCCTGGTATATTAATATCAATAAATACAATTTCAGGCTCTTCATCTTCTATTATTTTTAATGCGTTTACTCCATCATATGCCTGTGCTACTACATTAAATCTCTCATCTTTAGATACTATGTATTTAAGTTCATCATTTGATATGGTTTCATCTTCTACTATTACTATTTTGAATTTATCAATTACTTTCATACTGCTTCCCCCATGCATATAAAAATAAATATATGGTTATAATTAAATGTTTTTAGGAATATAAAAGCTCACACTGCTTCCTTTATTTGAACTAATTATATTAATATCATACTTTTCTCCATACAGTAACTTTAATCTGTTTCTTACATTTTTTAATCCTAATCCTGTCGATACTGAATTATTTGCATTTTCGAATCCAATTCCATCATCACATATTTCAACATATACATCATTTTCTTTATTACTAACTATAACTTTCACTGTTCCCCCCTCTATCTTTTTTAATATTCCATGCTTTATTGCGTTTTCTACAATTGGTTGAATTATAAGTATAGGAAATTTTATATCTAATAAAGTATTATCTATAAAAAATTCGACCTTCAATCTATTTGAAAATCTAGCCTCCTCTATTGACACATATGCTTTGACCAATGACAATTCTTTTTGAAGAGTTGAGAAATCTCCTTCTATTTCTAATGTTCCTCTAAAATAATCAGATAGGTTAAGTATAAGATTTCTCGCCTTCTCACCATCAGTTCTACAATATGCACCTATAACATTAAGTGAGTTAAATAAAAAGTGCGGTTCTATCTGTGCTTTCAAAGCTTTCAATTCAGCAATTTTGTTTTCCTCTTTCAATTTAACAAGCTTTACTTGTCCATCAACTAATTTTTTTGATCTGTCAACTACCATTACTATTAAAAACACTCCAACTGAATTGATAATAATCATTGATGCCGCTATTTTCTCTTCAAGGAGTATTGCTGTTTCTAAATCACCTGAAAAAATCAAAATAATAATCATTTGTGTTATTTCAGAAACAACTGCTGATAATCCTGCTATAATAGGGCTTAACCCCTTATCTTTAAATATTCTTCTAAAGCCTGCCCCAATAGCTCCTTCAACCACTGTTGAGATAGAACATGCAAGTGCTGTAAATCCACCTAATGTATATCTATGTAGTCCACTTATTATTCCAACTGTTACCCCAACAACAGGGCCACCTAAATATCCAGCTACAATGGTACCTATTGGCCTGCTATTAGCTAGAGAGTTATCTGTTATATATATACCAAAGTACGTTCCTGTAATAGATAAAATCGTAAATAAAACAATCATTATTATTTTATCCTTTTTATCATACTCATCCTTAACAAGATGTTTAATAATATCAGTTTGGAATATTATATATGTAAATATTGTTATAAGTGACATTCTTTCTAACATATCCAGCATTAACATACTATCACCAGCCATAACTTTCCTAATATTCTTCTATTTGATTATACTCCTTTAAAAAGCTTTCTTAAATTATAAATTTCTCTTATAAAAGTCAGTGTTAGTCACCTGATTTTTTTGTATGTTTACCCTAAAAATATTGTATTTCACCTGTAAAATATGTTTTTTTATTGCTTGTACTGATAAATTATAGATATAGTAAACATTTACATACTAAAAAGGGGATGTTAATATGAATTCGATTGTTTTAGTAATAGTAGGAGCTTTAGTACTTATACTTGGATACAGACTCTATGGCTGTTTCATTGCTGCAAAAGTACTTGCATTAGATGAAACAAGAAAAGTTCCTTCAGAAGTATTTGAAGATGGTAAGGACTATGTTCCTACTAACAAATGGGTCCTACTTGGTCACCACTTTGCAGCTATAGCTGGTGCAGGCCCTCTTATAGGTCCTGTATTGGCAGCTCAATTCGGCTATCTTCCTGGTACATTATGGATCTTAATTGGTTCAGTTGCAGCAGGTGCAGTTCATGACATGATAATGCTATTCGCATCAGTTAGATTTAATGGTGAATCTATAGCTGAAATTGCAAAACACACTCTTGGTAAAAAAATTGGTTTTATAACTTCTATTTCTGTTATTTTTATTCTTATTATTACTATGGCAGGACTTGGCTTACCAGTTGTTAACTCACTTTATAATAGTCCTTGGGGTACATTTACAGTAGGTGCAACTATTCCAATTGCAATATTTGTAGGTATTTATTTAAGATATATTAGACCTGGTAAAATAGGTGAAGCAACTATTATAGGTATGGTATTAATATTACTAGCAGTCATATTCGGGCCACAAGTTCAAGGCACAGCACTTGGAAATTTCTTAACTCTTAATACAAAGCAATTATCAGTAATTTTAGTTATATATGGCTTCTGTGCTGCCGCATTACCAGTATGGTTATTACTATTACCTCGTGATTATCTAAGTACTTATATGAAACTTGGTGTAATTGGTATTTTAGTTGTAGGTATATTAATAGTAAGACCTCAATTACAAATGCCAGCTTTAACACAATATATACACGGTGGTGGTCCTGTAGTTTCAGGTAAGGTATTTCCATTCTTATTTATTACAATTGCCTGTGGAGCATTATCTGGCTTCCACTCACTTATAAGCACAGGTACTACTCCTAAATTGATAAAAAATGAAAAAGATATTCTTCCAATAGGTTATGGCTCTATGTTGCTTGAAGCTTTTATCTCATTAATGGCTTTAATAGCAGCAACTGCATTACCAACTTCTGATTACTTTGCAATTAACTCTTTACCAGAAGTATTTAATAAATTGAATCTAATTCCAAAAGACTTACCAATGCTTCAGACACTTGTTGGCGAACAATTAGCTGGAAGGCCTGGTGGATCTGTATCATTAGCTGTTGGTATGACATACGTATTTCACAATATTCCTGGATTATCTTCAATAATGTCTTACTGGTATCATTTCTGTATAATGTTTGAAGCTTTGTTTATCCTTACAACAATAGATTCAGGTACAAGAATAGGAAGATATTTATTACAAGATCTTTTTGGAAAAATGTATAAACCTTTAGCAAATAAAGACTCAAAGTTTAATCTTATATTCTTTAGTGCTTTAATGTCAGTTACTTGGGGTGCATTGTTATACAGCGGAAATATCTCAACAATATGGCCATTATTTGGGGTAGCCAACCAAACACTTGCTGCTATTGCTTTTGCTATTGGTACATCCGTTCTTATAGAGATTGGTAAAAAGAAATATACACCTATAACAATACTTCCTATGATCTTTATAGCTATAACAACAATGACTGCCTCAATTGAAAATATCTTTGGTAATTATATTCCAAATGGAAAAACAACACTAACTATATTATCATTCATAATAATGATAATGCTTGTAGTCATCGTTGTTGAATGTGTAAAATCTTGGAGGAAGAATTGGAATAAAAATTTTGATTCTGAACTTTTAAATACTAGTAATTCCATAATTTAATCCATAAATTATTTTAAAAGGCATAGTATAATTTTCATTCAAATTATACTATGCCTTTTTCTTATTATTTGAGTAATCCTTTTTCTAAAAGAAAGTCATGCGCTACATCTTTAGCATCCATACCCTCAATATCCACTTTACCATTTAAAGTAGCCATTGTTTCTTCATCAAGAAGTCCATCCATCTTAGCTAAAACTGGTTCTAATTCTGGATGCTTATCTAATACTTCTTGGCTTACGAAATTTACTGCATAATATGGTGGGAAAAATTTAACATCATCTTCTAATGGTACAAGACCTAGCTTTGGTAAAAGTGCATCTGTTGAGAATGCATCTACAACATCTACTTCACCAGAATCTATTGCTTCGTAACGAATTGCTGCATCCAATCCACTTACACTTTTAAACTTACTATTAAAAGTCTTTTCAAGTAATGGAAGACAGTCTTCTCTTTGTACAAATTCAACTGTACATCCAAGTTTAAGCTGATCTGAAACTTTCATAAGGTCAGATAATGTTTTTAAATTATATTTTTCGGCAAGCTCCGGCTTTACACTCATTACATAAGTATTGTTAAATCCTAATGGTTCAGATACATGTATGTTATGTCTTTCCATCATTAAATCTTTAACCTTATTATAAACTGTATCTGGATCATTTTCTATTGGTTCATGAAGCATATCTGAAAGTGCTGTACCAGTATACTCAACAAACATATCAATACTGTCATTATTTAATGCATCAAAACAGAAACTTCCACCATTTAAATTAAATTTTTGATCGACTTTAAGGTCTGTATTGCTTTCAATTAAATCTGTATACATATATCCAAGAATAATAACTTCAGTAAAATTACTTGTGCCAATAACTATTTTATCATCATTTGAGCTAGCAAAAGTTGCACTTAAACTAGAGAATCCAGGAACTAATATAAGCACTGCACATAAAGCAAATACAACTGCTCTTTCTCTTAATTTAGCTTTTTTAGAAACGTTCTTTATTTTTTCAGCTGGTTGTAATCCTTCTGAAGTAATAGCATGTTCTAATCTTGCAAGTATGAAATCAATAGCTAAAGCAAGAATTGATGCAGGTATAGCACCTAATAAAACAAGTCCAGGATTTCTTGAATTTAATCCTAAGTTTATAAACCATCCAAGACCACCAGCCCCTGCAAAAGCTGCAATAGTCATTGTTCCAACTGCTGCTACTGCTGATATACGAATACCTGCCATAATAAATGGCATAGCAATTGGCATTTCTATCTTAAATAATCTCTGCCATTTAGTTAATCCAAGCCCCTTTGCAACTTCAACAGTTTTTGAATCTATGCTTACTATACCTGTATATGTATTCTTTATTATAGGCAATAGTGCATATACAATAACCATTAAAATGGCTGGTTTACTTCCAATTCCTACAAAAGGAACAGCAAATGCTAAAAGTGCTATACAAGGAATAGACTGCATTACATTAGCGATTCCTATAACAATTTGTGATGCTAGTTTGTTTCTTGTAATTAATATAGCAACTGGCACTCCTATAAGAAGTGATATAAAAACTGCTATTGTTGTCATATTCAAATGTTGAATGAATAATTGTAAAAGCTCACTTTTCTTATCCATAAAAAGATTTATAAAATTAAGCAATTATACCACTCTCCTCTACTCTAGAACCATATGGTGCAAATTGTCTGCTTAGTGATGCCAATAGAGCACCTTTTGTTAAATAACCTTGTACATAATTTGAATGGTCAATTACAGGAATAATTCCAGACATATTATAATCAAATGTTGTTATTATCTTTCTTAAATTTGTATCTGTAAATGCATATGGGTATTCTTTCGAAATATATTCTTCAATTGCTCCTGTGTAGTTTTCTTTATCAATTATATCCTCAAGATATAAAACTCCAAGTAATTTACTTTCTTCTGTTACAAGAATACTTTCAATATTATGGTTACCCATAATCTGAATAGCTTGTACCACAGTTCTTTCTTTTGAAATTTCATATGGTTTTTTAAGCATTATATCTTCAGCTTTAACAAACTCTGGATTACTCCATAATTTATTTTTTCCTACAAAGTCTTCAACATAACTGTTAGCTGGATGTTTTAAAATATTTTCAGGTGTATCACATTGAATTACAGTTCCCTCTTGAATTATGCATATTCTATTAGCAAGCTTTATAGCTTCATCCATATCGTGTGTAACAAATATTATTGTTTTATTGAAACGTTTCTGTAACTTAAACACTTCATCTTGAAGTTCATTTCTTGTTACAGGATCTAAAGCTGAGAAAGGTTCATCCATTAATATAATATCTGGATCTGCTGCAAATGCACGTGCAACTCCAACTCTTTGCCTTTGTCCACCACTCAATTGAGATGGATACAAGTTGCCATAAACCTCTGGCTCTAGATCTACCATTTGTAACATTTCATCAACTCTTTTGGATATTTTACCCTCAGATTCATTAATTATATTTAATGTAAGCGCAATATTATCTGCAATTGTAAGATGCGGGAATAAACCACCTTCTTGAACAACATATCCAATTTTCTTTGGCAAATCAGAAGGATTTAAATTAGCAACAGATTCCCCATTAATTATAATATCTCCACTATCTATATTATGTAATTTGTTTATACTTTTTAATAATGTAGTTTTCCCACATCCACTTGAACCAATAACAACAAAAAATTCTCCAGTTTGTATTTCAAGACTTATATTTTCTAGTACTTTTTTATTTTTAAAGGATTTTGATACATTCTTTAACTCTATCATCTCTTTCATTCCCTTCTAGAAAACTTATATTTTAATTTTAACTTATCCTTTTAAATTAGGTTCATTTTTTGAACACCTTTATATTATCAGTGTTCATTGTTCATTACAATATGTTCAGATAAAATTTTTTAAAAAAGAAAGATCAATATATGTTATTGATCTCAGACTGTTGACAACTAACTTCAAAATGAAGCTAGTTGTTTATTTTTATGTTAAAATATGATAGTAAAAGTAAGGTGGTGTTTCATT
>ERZ810019.85-NODE-85-length-31438-cov-7.56263_pt1 | contig 31438 bp, 38 predicted proteins | sample MGYA00520494_ERZ810019 | MGnify/ENA primary metagenome ERZ810019 (study PRJEB31588, sample SAMN03398862) | human gut metagenome | study: EMG produced TPA metagenomics assembly of the PRJNA231909 data set (A prospective, longitudinal analysis of the... | reverse complement strand
TTTAGAGAAAAACAAAGAAATTCAATATATGATAGGCGTAGTATTGTATTAAGAATTTTTACTTCAAATTTTCTTACAATCGAGCCTATCATATATTGAATTTCGGCTGTTATCCACTAAACTATGATTCTACATCCTATATGTATTTGGAAAGGTAAATTTATAATTCGATTTTAAAGATTGAGTTCTTTTAAAAGAAGAGTAAGTCGTATTTCTTCATTTTCTTGAATTGGATCACTTGTATTATATAAATAATGCTGAAGAACATCAGCATCTTTTAGAAGTTCATCATATATACCATCTATAACATCTTTATCACTATGATGATATACTGCTGAACAAATAACATCTATTTCTTCTTTTGTAAAACAATTTAATTCTGTAAGTATTTTATGAGCATCAATTGAACCAAGCTTTCCATGATCTATAGATGTCATGAAGCATTCCACAAATGGAGCATATTTCAACATTTAGATTACGTCTTTTGGCTAAAATTGTACACATAGTTGAAACATCATATAAATGAACAAATCCACTAAGTTTTTTTCTTAAGTCTTCTTGATTCATTATGATTTTATCAACATATTCACGTATTTTTTCTAAACGATTCATTACACAACATCCTATCCTGTCAATAAGACTGAAACTAATTTTATATAACTATTTTATCATTATTTTAACAATTAATAATAAATATTGTTGAAATTATTCTATAAATTATGTAAAATAGTATTGTTAGCAAATAATACCGTGTAGTTCAATGGCAGAACGGCAGTCTCTGGAACTGCATGTTGTAAGTTCGAATCTTACCACGGTAGCCATAATAAAACACGAGGATTAAAAAACATTAAATCCTCGTGTTTTAATTTTTCTATATTTAATTATAGAAAGTAAAATATCCTAATAAATAAGATATTTTTGAATTACTATTAAAAATACGGAAGTTTAAGAAAATGGTTAATTACTTAAATTATTAAGAGATAATAGTAATTTATATATCCTATATATAATCAGTATATTTTTATAATATATGATTACACTTTGGATTATTATATATTATTATCATAATTATAAATTTTATGCATGCTAAATGGTGAATTATTAAGAAATAGACTTTTTAAAATCAATAATATATAATGAGAGTATAATTTAATTATGCTTAAAATAAGAAATTATTAATATAATTTGGGTAAGAAAATTACATCAAACTTTATTGTTTAGTTTTAGGAGGAGAATTATGAAAGCGTCTGCAAGTTTGAATTATAAAGTGGAAGAAGTTTTTAAAGTATTTATTAAAGCAGCAAAAAGAGATTTTAAAGATTTTGACAAAGAAGATCCAATAGGCTGTAAGATAGTAAAAAAAATATATTCCGGCTCTAGACCTATGGAATGTACTGTAGAGATAACAGATTATGAAGAAAATGCTAAATATGAAATTACAACAACATATGGAGATGTTTCATGTAAGTCTACATATTCATTTATTCAAAAAAGCGATGGAATTACTTTAATAAACTTTGAAGAAGATCAAGGTACTAAAGGGCTCTTCTCATCAGGTACATTATGGCTTCAAAGAATTATGGCAAAGAAACAATTTAAAATTAGATTTAACGGACTTATAGAAGAGCTGAGTAATCAATTAAAAACATATACTGATAATGTTAAGAAAAGTACTAAAGAGTCTGAAGAAATACAAGATAACTAGAAAAAGCAATATATTTAGATATATAAAAGGACATCTTTTTGTGAAAGATGTCCTTTATATAATAGAAAAATACTAAATAGCCCAATTACCATCTCTGAATATTTGAATTTCAGTTCCATCCTTTTTAACACCAGTAATATTAGTATCACTAGTTCCTATCATAAAATCTACATGAGTTATAGAACTATTAGCTTTAGCTTTAAGTAAGTCTTCCTTACTCATATTTTCACCATTTTTTATACATGATGGGTAAGATGAACCAAATGCTAAATGACATGAGGCATTTTCATCATATAATGTGTTATAAAAAATGATATTAGAATTTGAAATAGGAGAATCAAAAGGAACTAAAGCAACTTCACCTAAGTATTTAGAATTTTCATCACTATTTATTAGCTCTTTTAATATTTCTAAACCAGTTTCAGCGTTGCAATCTACAGCAGCACCATCTTTAAATGTAACGGAAAAATTATTTATAAGGTTACCCATATAGCTTAAAGGTTTTGAACTATATACTATTCCATTAACTCCATCTAATTTTGGTGTTGTATACACTTCTTCAGTAGGCATATTAGCAATAAAGTTTACTCCAGATTCAGTTTTATCTTCACCGCCACACCAAACATGATTATTTACAAGTTCGATTTTTAAATCAGTACCTAAAGAATTTGTAAAGTGTAGATAATCAAAGTCAAATTCGTTTAATTTTGATACTTTTTCATGAAGAGTTTTAACATGTTTATCCCAAGCATTAACAGGATTATCTTCTGTAATTCTCATAACATTAAAAATAGCATCCCATAATTTTTCTACTGCTTCTTCAGATGGAATAGAACTAAAAACTTTTGTTGCCCAGCCTTCAGTAGGTATAGATACTATGCACCATGAATTTTTATTTCCGGTACAAGCCTCGTGATATTTTTTTAATGCTTCTCGTCTGCTTTTTTGTGCTGAAGATATCTTTTCTGGTTCAATGCCTTGCAAGATATTAGGGTCAGCAGCAGAAATACTTAAAAATGCTGCACCTTTATCAACGTAGTAATCATACTTATCACGTTCAAATTCTGGAGTAAAGGAAAGTACTTCTTTAGTTGAATTCATAAATCTTATTCTATTGAATTTTTCATCACTATAATTAATAACTACATCAGAAGCACCATATTTATAAGCTTCATCAGCAATCATTCTTGCAAATTCTGAACAATCAATTGGACTGTTTATAACTAATAGCTGATCCTTTTGGATATTTACGCCTTTTTTTACTGCTAATTTTGCATATTTTAATAATAAGTTATTATACATTTTTTCACCTCGCTAATAATTATTTAAGTATAGTATGATTATGTCACTATTTTATATATATATCAAATAGATTAGAATTAATTTTAATAAGATATAAGAAATATTAAAATTATTATAGAAAATTCGTAGTTATTTCATGAGTTTTTAGAAAAGAATTTTTTCAAATTAAATAGGCAATAATAAGAAATATATATTGAATTTGTTTTAATTTATGTACTTTAGGTTGTACAATATAGTATAATTATTTATAAATATATTTTTGTATGTATTATAGTAGGGGGAGTGATATATCTCACTACTAAATTTATTTGAATATAGAAATTTAATTATAAATAAACGGAGGATTTTAATGAAAAGATTATTAATATTAGATTCAAACTCACTTATGAATAGGGCATTTTTTGCCTTACCTCCTCTTACAAATAGTGACGGAATAAATACTAATGCCATTTATGGTTTTATGAATATGTTGTTTAAAATGAAAGATGAAATAAATCCAGATAGTATAATAGCTACTTTTGACTTGAAAGCTCCTACTTTTAGACATAAAGAATATGCAGATTATAAAGCAGGAAGAAAAAAGATGGCACCAGAGCTTTATGAACAGTTCCCAATAATTAAAGATATACTTAAACTTATGGGAATAAAAATATTTGAAATAGAAGGCTTTGAAGCAGACGATTTAATAGGTACTGTATCAAAATTTGCTGAGGAAAATGGAATAGAAGTGTTCATAGTTACAGGAGACAAGGATGCACTTCAACTTGCTTCAACAAGTACAAAAGTTGTAATAACCAAAAAAGGAGTTACAGAAACAGCAATATATGATGAAAAAACATTTATAGATGAATTTGAAGTTACTCCAAGTCAATTTATTGATGTTAAAGGACTTATGGGAGATAAATCTGATAATATTCCAGGGGTTCCTGGTGTTGGAGAAAAAACTGCATTTAAGCTTATAAAAGATTATGGATCAATTGAAGAAGTGTTAAGAAATATAGATAGCATTTCTGGCAAAAAGTTAAAAGAAAATTTGGAAAATAATACTGAGCAAGCAATATTTTCTAAGAAATTAGCTACTATAATTAGAGATGTTCCAATAGAGTTAAAAATAGAAGACATAGATTCCATGGATGAGGAAAACATTCCAGAACTTAAGAAAAAGCTTATGAAGCTTGAAATGAAATCAATATTATCTAAGTTTAAAAGCGATGATGAAACAGATGAATGTAAAGCAGAAGTAAAGAATATAGATAATATTAAAGAAATGAAAGAAGTTCTTTTAGAAGTTAAAGATAGAATTTATATAGATTATATATTAAAGGATGCAACTACGTATTCTAAAATAGAATTAGAAAATCTATTTTTAGGAGAAGATAATCATGGTATTGTAATAGATTTTAAGAAAATAGCAGATGAAAATCATGAAGAAGCATTAGCTGTTTTAAAAGAATGCATGGAAAATGAAAGTATAAAAAAGACAATACATGATGGAAAAAATCTAGTTACATTTTTAAGAAAGAATAATATTAATATAAAGGGATTTGATTTTGATACAGCTATTGCTGCATATTTAATTGATTCATCTAAAAGTAATTATGATATAAAAGAATTAGTTAACATTTATATTGGAGATAATCCAAGTGGTGAAGGTATTAATTTTAAAGGTGCACTTTCAAGTTATATTCCCAATATATATAATGAGTTAAAAGAGAGATTACACAAAGAGGACATGGATGAACTTTATTACACTATTGAGCATCCTTTGATATTTGTGCTTTCATCAATGGAGAGTATAGGATTTAACATAAATGCAGACATGTTAGATCAGCTTCAAGTTAAATTTAAAAAGGAAATAGAAGAAACGCAAGCAGAAATATATAAGTTGGCAGATGAAGAATTTAATATAAGTTCTCCAAAACAGCTTGGAAAAATACTGTTTGAGAAATTGGATCTGCCTGTAATAAAGAAAACTAAAACCGGCTATTCAACAAATCAAGAAGTATTAGAAAAACTTATGGATAAGCATGAAATAATACCTAAAATAATGTATTATAGACAAATAACAAAGATAAATTCAACCTATGTTGAAGGCCTAAAGAATGTAATTGATGAAGATGGACGTATTCATTCAAACTTTAACCAAACTGTAACAACAACAGGTAGGCTATCAAGTACTGAGCCAAATCTTCAAAATATTCCTGTAAGACATGAAATGGGAAAAGAAATAAGAAAGGTATTTATACCATTTGAAAAAGATGATATTTTAGTTTCAGGAGATTATTCTCAAATAGAACTTAGAGTCCTTGCTCACATTGCAGGTGATGAAAATATGATAGATGCTTTTAAACATCATAGTGATATTCATACTAAGACTGCATCAGAAGTATTTAAAGTACCAGTAGAGGAAGTTACATCTCTTATGAGAAGTAGAGCAAAGGCAGTAAACTTCGGTATAGTTTATGGAATAAGTGGATTTAGTTTGGCACAAGATTTAAAAATATCTAAAAAAGAAGCAGAAGAATACATGGAAATTTATTTTGACAGATATCCTAAAATCAAAGACTATTTAGAAAAAGTAGTTGAAGATGCTAAAAAAACAGGTTATGTGTTGACTATTTTGAATAGAAGAAGATTTATACCAGAAATTAAATCTTCTAATAAGATAGTTAAGGCTTTAGGAGACAGATTAGCCATGAATGCACCTATTCAAGGAAGTGCAGCTGATATAATAAAGCTTGCAATGGTGAATGTTTATAAAAAATTAAATGAAAAGAATTTAAAAAGTAAATTAATACTTCAAGTTCATGATGAACTTATATTAAATGTTAAGAAGGATGAGTTTGAAGAAGTTAAAGCTCTTTTAATAGATGAAATGGAAAATGCAATTAAGCTTCATGTTGATTTAGATGTGGATGTTAATAGTGGTTCTACATGGTATGATGCAAAGTAATAATGGAGTTTATAAAATAAGTTGTTGTCAATTGAAAAGAAAAAGATAAATTTAAGTAGTAAGTTTATCATAAACTGTAAATTGTCAAATGTTAACTGTCAACTTAAAAAGTAAGGTGGGTTATAAAGTGATTAAAGTTGGTTTAACAGGTGGAATAGGTAGTGGGAAGAGTACGGTTTCCGCTATTTTAAAGAATAATAAATTTAAAATAATAGATGCAGATAATATTGCAAAAGAAGTTCTTGAAAAAAATCCACAGATTTTAGATACGGTTAGAGTGGAATTTGGAGCAGGATTTTTTGATTGGAGAGGTGAATTTAGGAGAAAAGAATTTGGAAATCATATTTTTAGATTTCCAAAGCAAAGAGTTAAGTACGAACAGATAATTATGCCATATATTAAAAAATATATTGAAGAGGAATTAGAGGATTATAGAAAGAAAAAAGAAAAAATAGTTATCTTAGATGCGCCTACTTTAATAGAAAATAAAATGCATGAAGAAATGGATTATGTTATTTTAGTTTGTGCAGATAACTCAGTTCAAATAAGAAGGGTCATGGAAAGAGATAAATTAAGTAAAGTAGAAGCAGTAAGCAGAATAAATTCACAAATGTCTATGGAAGAAAAAAAAGAGTATGCTAATATACTTATAGATAACAATGGCGATTTAGAAAACACTAAGAAACAGGTAGATGACTTAATGAAATTTTTGAAATTAGTATGTTAGATGGGAGAAAAAAATGAAGTTCCTAAAGAAAATTTTTTGGCTTGTAGTAATTTTATTGGTAGTTGCATTAGGGGCTAGATATGTTATAAAAGAGAAAGCTTTCCCATACAAATATCCTGAATATGTTAATACTTATAGTGAAAAATATGATTTAGATCCTCTTTTTGTATTATCTGTAATGAAAACTGAAAGTAACTTTAAAGAAGATGCTCATTCTCATAAAGATGCGGTTGGTTTAATGCAGATAACAGGGGATACTGGTGAATGGATAGCTGGTGAAATGGGACTAACAGGATTTTCAAAAGATGACTTATATAATGAAGAAGTAAATATACAAATGGGATGTTGGTATCTAAGAAGACTTTTAGATATGTTTAATGGGAATAGAGATTTAGCAGTAGCCGCATATAACGCAGGCCCAACTAATGTTAGTAATTGGCTTGAAAATGAAGAATATTCATTGAATGGAGAATCACTTCACTATATACCTTTTGGAGAAACTAAAAAGTATATTGATAAGGTAAATGTATATTACAATATTTATGACTTTTTTTATAATGAAAGAGGAAATATTTTAGATATAAATAGAATCATTAATTTATTTAAACAGGTAATAAATGTTCATATTTCATATGATTTAAAGGGCGTATTTTAAAATATGCCCTTGTTTTATATTTATAGAAAATTTATTTCATTATTATATGTGCACATTATAATAATGAAATGTTGACAAAGACTATTAAAATGGGTATTATATAGTAGTAATGCAGAAGTGGTGGAATCGGCAGACACGCAGGTTTAAGGAGCCTGTGCTTCATAGGCGTACGGGTTCAAGTCCCGTCTTCTGCACCAAGAACCAAGTATGGTGGCGTTTCTGCCACCTTAGAACGAAATTAAAAGGACACAGGTTTTTTTCTAAAAAATAGAGAAGGCCTGTGTATTTTTTATGTATTAAGGTGGTTAAAAATGAGAAAAAAGAAAGATTTATACTAACAAAATAACTTTAGATAGAGCTAATGATGAATAGCTCTTCGTTTGCACCAAGAATAATAAATAGGATATCTCAATATCATACAATATTGAGATATCCTGTTTTGATATATTACAATTCATTAATTGAACTTTTGAATTTGATGGAAGTGCTTATCTAGCTTTTATATCACAAGTTTCTATAGAAACTTGTTCCATCGAGGATAAAAGAACGAATATAGTAGTGCTAAAACTACAGTTATATAAAATATACATAATTTAAATTATTAATAGGATTATTGTACATAAACTAGAGGTGAGAAATATATATCTAGATTAGACCATGTTTTTTAAAACTATTATAAATTCCACCTTCATCATGTGTGTCTGTGATTTCGCCTGCAATATCTTTTAAACCTTGCTTAGCATTTCCCATAGCAATACCTAATTCACAATAATTGAACATTTCTATATCATTTAAACCATCACCAAAAGCAATAGTTTGGCTTTTATCTATATTTAAATGATTAAGTAGTTCTTCAATGGCTGTTGCTTTATGTACACCAGGAACACCTAATTCTCCACTATCTTCTCCAAACATAGGTACAGTACAGTGGATAACTTCAAATTCATTTTCAAATTCTTTTTTTATTTCATCGAAAGAAATATTTTCAGGTTCTAAGAAACATGCTTTATTAACATCATCTCTATAAAGATTTTCACCAATAATTAAAGCATTGATAAAATGGTCAGGATCATTTTCCTTTCTGTATATTGCTTCAGGATCATTTTCTACATCACCATAGATACATCTTTCAAGTTGAGGAATAAGATTTTTGCTGGCATATAGTCCACCATTAGATTCAATATAGAAGTTAACATTATTCTTATTAAAAAAATCTACCAAATGTTTTACATTTTCAGAAGAAACTTTTTTATGAAACAGCATTTCGCCTTCAACTTCAACAAATCCACCACCAGCGCCTATTATTCCATCAAATCCTATATCCATAATAAAATCATATATTTCAGCTTTTGACCTGCCTGTACATAAATAAACTAAATGTCCATTTTCTCTAGCCTTTTTTACTGCTATAGCGGCAGATTCAGGAACTAATCCCTTATCGTTACACAAAGTTCCATCAACATCTAAAAAGATTATTTTTTTATCCAACATAAAATACCTCGCTTCTTTAAATATAAGAAATTGTTAATAAAAATATACCATGATATTTGTGTAAATTAAACACAAGTATCTTCATTTGTAACAATAAATTGATTTTGTTATTTGTATTTTTATGAAACGAAGTGTTTTATTTATTTTTTGAAAGGATTAAATATATTTTTTGCAATTACTTTTCTACATTTTGTATGCTGGTATTTACTTAGCCTATAAACATTTTAAATGAGGTTTTATTATTGCAACATATATATATTAAAAATAAAGTAAGTTAATTTTAAATTTTAAAATTAAGAATACTAGTGGGGTCTATTGAATAGATAAACAGTCAAATAGTATAATAACTATGAAAGAATAAGAAAGGTATATAAAAGTAATGAAGGGAATTTTAAAATATATAAAGCCATACATTTTACAGATGGTTTTAGGTCTTATAATCAAATTTACAGGAACTATAATGGATTTATGCCTGCCTTGGATATTAGCATATATGATTGATGATATTATTCCCCAAAATAATGTGAATTTAATATTCATATATGGTGTTATTATGGTGATATGCTCAATTATTGCAGTAACTAATAATATAATCGCAAATCGTATGGCATCAAGAGTAGCTAGAGATGTTACTAGAGAAATACGTCATGATTTATTTGTAAAGATATCTTATTTTTCAAACACACAAATAGATAAATATACAATTCCATCATTGATATCTAGAATGACGAGTGATACATATAACATTCAAAGGCTGATTGGAGTTATGCAGAGACTTGGTGTTCGTGCACCAATATTATTAATTGGAGGAGTAATAGTTACCCTTACATTGGAGCCTGTATTATCCTTAGTTTTAATTGCTACATTACCTTTTGTAGGAATTATGGTTTATTATGTTTCAAAAAAAGGAGTCCCTTATTATAGTGAATTTCAAATGTATGTAGATAAGCTTGTGAGAATAGTGAGAGAAAATATAATTGGAATAAGAGTAATAAAGGCTTTATCTAAAACAGAATATGAAAAATCAAGATTTGAAAAAATAAATAAAGATACTTCAGATAAAGAGAAAAAAGCAAGTATAGTAATGGGCATTAGCAGTCCAATGATGAATTTAATACTTAATCTTGGATTGTCAATTGTAATTATTGTAGGAGCTTTTAGAGTAAATTCAGGAACTACTGAACCAGGAAAGATAGTAGCATTTTTAACATACTTTACTATTATTTTAAATGCTATGCTTTCTATTACAAGGATGTTTGTTCTTTATTCTAAAGGAAGTGCATCAGCTATGCGTATCAGTGAAGTGCTTGAAGAAGATGAGGATATAGTAATAAAGAATGAGGATTATATTGAAAGTAAATATCACATAGAATTTAATAATGTTTCTTTTTCTTATAATAAAGATGTTAATGCTATAAGCAATATTAATTTTAAGCTAAAAAGGGGAGAAACATTAGGCATAATTGGAGCAACAGGTAGTGGAAAGACAACAATAATTAAGTTACTCATGAAGTTTTATGAAGTAGATGAAGGTAAAATAAGAATAAATGGATATGACATAAATGGAGTAGACAAAAATGAACTTCATAAGAAATTTGGAGTAGCTTTTCAAAATGATATGATATTTGAAAATACTATATATGAAAATATAAAATTTGGCAGAGATTTAAGAAAAGAAGATATTTTTAGGGCTGCTGAGTATGCACAGGCTAAAGAGTTTATAGAAAATTTAAGAGAAAAATATAATGAACATTTAACAAGTAAAGGAAGTAACTTAAGTGGAGGACAAAAACAAAGAGTATTGATCTCAAGGGCTCTGGCAAAAAAGCCAGAAATTTTAATATTAGATGATTCTTCAAGTGCATTGGATTATAAAACAGATTCACTTTTAAGAAAAGCAATAAATGATAATTTTAAAGATACAACAACAATTATAGTTGCTCAAAGAATAAGTTCCATTAAGAATGCAGATAAAATTATTGTCTTGGAAGAGGGGAAAATTATTGGATATGGAAACCATGATGAACTGATAAAAGATTGTTATGTATATAAAGAAATAAGCGATTCTCAAATGGGAGGTGATATTGGTGAAAACTAACACAATAAAAAAATATACACTTATACGTTTGGGAAAATATTTATATGAATATAAGTTACTATTATTTACTGCAATATTTTTAACTATAGTAAGTAATTTATTTTCACTTGTAGGTCCATTATTGTCAGGATATGCAATAGATTCCATACAATTTGGAATAGGAAAAGTAGAATTTCAAAAAGTGTTTTTTTATGTTTTTCTAATGATATTATTTTACATATTGTCATCAATTTTATCATATATATTATCTATTTTAATGATTTCATTAACACAAAAAATAGTTTTTAAAATGAGAAAAGATGTATTTGAGAAAATAGAACAACTGCCAATAAGTTATTTTGATAATCATAAAACTGGAGATATAATAAGCAGGATTTCCTATGATATAGACACAATTAATGCTTCACTGTCAACTGATCTAATTCAAATAGCAACAAGCTTTATAACTGTAGTTGGGTCATTTATAATGATGTGTACAATATCAAGGTCACTTGTGCTTATATTTGTTATTACTATACCTGTATCATTATTATTTAGTAAGTTTATGTCACAAAAAGTTAAGCCGTTATATAAAAAAAGATCTGATGCATCAGGTAATTTAAATGGGTTTGTTGAAGAAATGATAACAGGGCAAAATACAATAAAAGCATATAATCAAGAAGAAAGAGTAATAGATGAATTTAATAAAATAAATGAAGAAGCGGTAAGTTCATACTATAATTCAGATTATTATGGTAGTATGATGGGACCATCAATTAATTTTATAAATAATATATCATTATCATTAGTGAGTGTTTTTGGTGCAATACTATACTTGTTTAAGGAGATTAGTCTTGGAAATATATCTGCCTTTGTATTATATTCAAGGAAATTTTCAGGGCCAATAAATGAAGCGGCAAATATTATGAGTGAAATACAGTCAGCTTTAGCTGCAGCAGAAAGAGTATTTAACCTTCTTGATGAAGAGATAGAAAAAGAAGATATAATTGGTGCTAAGGTACTAGATGAAGTAGACGGAAATGTTAAGCTGGATAATGTTTCATTTGGATATGATCCAAACAAAAAAATAATTGATAACTTAAATTTAGATATAAAGAAGGGAAGTCTTGTTGCTATAGTTGGACCTACTGGAGCTGGTAAGACAACTATTATAAATTTACTGATGAGGTTTTATGATATATATAGTGGTGATATTTATATTGATAATAATAAAATTAATGAAGTGACAAGAAGCAGCTTAAGGAAATCTTACTCTATGGTTCTTCAGGATACATGGTTATTTAGTGGAACTATTTTTGAAAATATAGCTTATGGAAAAAAAGATGCAACTATAGATGAAGTAATAGAAGCAGCAAAAGCAGCTAAAATACATTCATATATAATGCAGCTTCCTAATAAATATGACACAGTGATAAATGAAGATGGAATGAATATATCAAAAGGTCAAAAGCAATTATTAACAATTGCAAGAGCCATGCTTTTAGATTCTAAAATGCTTATACTGGATGAAGCAACATCAAATGTAGATACAAGAACAGAAATTCAAATTCAAGAGGCAATGAAAAATTTAATGAAAGAAAAAACATGTTTTGTTATAGCACATAGGTTATCAACAATAAGAAATGCAGATTTAATATTGGTTATTAAAGATGGAAAGATAGTTGAGCAAGGCAATCATAGAGAACTTATGAATTTAAATGAGTTTTATGCTGAGCTTTATAATTCGCAATTTCAATAGATTTAAATAAGGATAAAATAAGATTTATAGCGATAAAAAATACATAATTAAATTTACTTTAACATATTAATATATTAATGATAGTCTGTTAATTTAAAATATGTTAAGGAGTAATTATGAGAAGTGAAATTGAAAGAAAAAAGAAACCTAAAATATTAAAATTAATAATGTCTATAATATTTCCATTACTTATAGGAAGTATACCAATACTACTTATACCTAATATGCAATCTATATATGAAAGCTTAAAAAAGCCTTTTTTTGCACCACCAGCCTATGTATTCCCAATAGTATGGACAATTCTTTACATACTTATGGGAATAGCTTCATATATGGTTTATATAAAGAAATATGATGATGTAGATATAGACGTATCGTCAGCTTTATTTGTATATGTTATACAGTTATTATTGAATTTGTTTTGGACATTTATTTTCTTTGGTTTTAGACTTTATGGATTAGCGTTCTTAGAACTTGTAATATTATTTTTATTTGTAATTTTAACATCAGTAAGATTTTATAAAAAAGCAGGTTTAAAACCATTTTTATTACTTGTACCATATATTTTATGGCTTGTTTATGCAGGCGTATTGAACTTTTTTATATGGATGCTTAATGAAATGTAGAGTATAATATAAGTAGCTTTGATTAATTCAAGGCTATTTATTTTTTGGCAATATTATATTATTAGAGTTCATGTATTCAGCTGTTAGTGGACAATTTTTACTGGTTTTATGTGAATTTTAGTGTTAATATATTAAGTGCTGAAAAGATTGAAGAAGGCGGTGAGGTACCGATATGGCAAAGGTAGTGATAGCAGAAAAGCCATCTGTTGCAAAAAATATTGCAGATGCATTTAAAATCAAAACAAGAAGAGATGGCTACTTTGAAGGAAATGGCTATTATATAACTTGGGCGTTTGGGCACCTTTTGCAACTTTATGATGCAAAGGATTATGATGAGAATATGAAGGGATGGAAATTTGAGAAATTTCCTTTTATTCCTGAAGATTTTAAATATAAAGTTAAATGTGATAATGTAGACAGGACAATAGAAGATAAGGGCGCTAAAAAGCAGCTGTCAATAATTAAAGGACTTATTGACAGAGAAGATGTTGATGGTGTAATTTCTGCAACTGACTATGATAGAGAAGGTCAGGTAATAGCAGATGAAATATTTAATTATTTTGAGGTAAAAAAGCCTATATACAGATTGCTTTTGAATGAATGGACACCAGATGAAGTTAAAAAAGGAATGGAAAATCTAAAAGATAATAAAGAAATGCAATCTCTTCAGGACGCGGGTATAGGACGCCAATGGAGTGACTGGATAATTGGAATTAATTTAACTTCTGTAAGTACATTAAAATATAAATTTGAAGAAAATAAGACAATAAACATAGGAAGAGTTTTGCTTCCTACATTAAAGATTATTTATGATAGAGATAAAGAAATAGAAAACTTTACAGCAACTACATATTATAAACTAACTTCAAATTTTAAAGCTTCTAATAATGAAGAATTTGAAGGATTATATTATGAAAATGAGTCAGAAAAATTTGAAAAGAAAGAGGACTTAAATAAATTATTACCATTACTTGATGGTGAGACTGCTGAAATAATTGATAAACAGACTGAGCTAAAAAAAGAATATCCACCATATCTTTTTAATTTATCTAATTTACAAGGATATATTACAAGTAAGTATAAGGGATGGACATCAGATAAAGTACTTAAAGTTGCGCAGTCACTTTATGAAAAGAAATTTACTACATATCCAAGAACGGCAAGTTCAGTATTAGAAGAAAGTTTAAAAGACAGAGCTAAAAAAGTTTTAGATATGCTTAAAGTTGGTCTGCCTTATGAAAAAGATATTAAGTTCCATACATCAAAAAGAGTTTTTGATAATTCAAAGGTCGAAAGCCATAGTGCAATAACACCTACATACATTAAGCCAACTGGGCTTAGTCATGATGAACAGATTGTTTATGATGCTATTAAGAATAGATTTATAATGCAGTTTATGCCAATAGCTGAGTTCGAAGAAACAAAAGCTACTTTAAAGGTTAAGAATCCAGAAGTTAAAGGTACATTTATTGCAAAAGGAAAAATAAAACTTGTTGAGGGTTGGAAGGTTGTAGAGAAGATAGAAAGTAAAGATGTAATTTTGCCTAAGATAGAAGTAGGAGAAGTTGTAGATATTACTAAATCAAAGATTGCATCAGTTACTAAGAAACCACCTAAGCATCATACTGAAAAAACACTACTTAGGGTTATGGAAACTTGTGGAAAAGGTGTTGAAGGAAAAGAAGATTCAGAAGAAATGATGCAGGCAATATTAAGTGGATACAGTATAGGTACTCCAGCGACAAGAGCAGAAACAATTAAGAAACTTAAAGATATAGGATACTTAAAGACTAAGGGGAAAAGCCTTATTGCAACTGACCTTGGAAGAAATATAGTAGAAACTTTTCCTGTTAGAGATCTTCTTGATTTAGAGTATACAGGTAAGCTTGAAAAAACATTATCAGATATTGAAAAAGGTAAGTTTGCAAAGCAAGATTTTATGAAGCTTATAACTGACTTTACAGTGGAATCAGTTGATTTAATAAAAAAAGATGATAAAGCTTTATCTAGGTTTAAAGTTGAAATTCCAAAAGATGTAGAAAATATAGGCCCATGTCCAATATGCAGGAACCCTGTAATTGAAGGGGATAGAGGTTTTGGTTGTAGTAACTGGAAAAATGGATGTAAATTTACCATATGGAAAGATGATAAATTTATAACTTCGTTTGGTAAAACTGTTTCTAAAGAAATGGTTCAGCTTTTACTTAAGAATGGAAAAGTAGGATTTAGGAATTTAAAAAGCAAAAAAGGTAATACTTTCTCAGCATATTTTAAATATGAGAAGAATGAAGAAACAGGATATTTTAACTGGAAGATGGAATTTATAGATAATAGATAAAAAGAATCTGTGTATAATTTATGTACACAGATTCTTTTTTCATTTTAAAATAGATTTTTATATTATTTAATCTTAAGAGAATACAGAATTACTTATAGATAAAATTTATATTAGCAAATTATAATTAAATAAAGTAAATTTTTGTACAAAAAAATTACACTTATTATAAGTGATTTATTATCAGAACAAATCCTATAAAATATCATATTATACAGCATAAGTATTAATAGGAGATGTTTAAATGAAAAGAAAGCTAAAAGCAGCTATATCTGTAATAATGATATCAGTCTTTACAGCTATGATGTTTGTAGGATGTGGTAAATCAGAAGATAATACTATGACTAAAGTTAGATTAAATGAAGTAACACGTTCAGTTTTCTATGCACCAATGTACATTGCAATGAGTGAAGGTTATTTTAAAGAAAATGGATTAGATATTGATCTTCAAACAGGACAAGGTGCTGATAAAGTTATGCAAGCGGTACTAAGTAAAAGTGCAGACATTGGTTTCTGTGGACCAGAACAAACAATTTACATTAATCTTCAAGGAAGAGAAGATAAACCTGTAGTTTTTGCACAATTGACTCAAAAAGACGGATCATTTTTGGTTGGAAGAACTGAAGAAAAGAATTTCGATTGGAAGAGTCTTAAAGGTAAAGATATTATTGGCGGAAGACCAGGTGGTGCAGTACTCTGTTAATTCCTATGATTTTTTTATAAAAGAAATCTTGAATTTTTCGCCATCCCACTTGATTTTGTCTATTATTGATTGAATACCAAATTGTTTATCTTCTAAACTTAAGTTTTCCCAACTAGACATTAAATTGACTATTTTGTTATACAAATAATCAATGTCATAGTGATTAATAGAATTTAAAATATTATCATGCTCTAGTAAAAATAATTTTTGTTTTAGATTGTCATTTTCTTCAGATAATTTATTCATTTTAGTGGTAACAGCATCAGCAGCAGATCCTTTTAATTTTCCTAATTGAGATACGAGGTTTTCCATTTCGATATCATTAGATTTTATCTTTTGGGATATGTTTTTTATCTCATTCTTATCAATAACTATAGTTTCAGTTTTTGATATTTCATCATTAAGTAATTCTTTATTTAAGCATATTTTCTGCAATAAAGATAATATATCATTTTCGATGTAATCCACTCTAATAAGTTTGGCATCACAATTCCTATTATATCCACCTTTCTTTGAAGAACACTTAAAATAGTATGATCGGCTACCGTCTTTACGCTTATAACCACTATCAACACTCATTCCACATCCACATTTACAAGTAAGCATATGTGCAAGAAAAGAATATTGTGATATTCTTGGTCGGCCTTCATCACCACGTTTTCTAATTTCTTCATTAGCCTTTATCCATGTAGCTGAATCGGTTGGAATTTCATGTTTTGAAGCAGTTACAAATCTATCTTCGCTTCTATACATTTTCTTTCCATTAACGTCTATTGGTCTGCGATTCCAAGGTAAATAACCACGCCCATTTAATTCACCATAAACTTTATACCCTAGATTTTCTAAATATGATTTACTTAGTTCATCACTAGGACAATAGGTTGGATTATAAACTATATTTATGATTGTCTTAGGGTGTAGCTCAACTAATTTACCTATATATCTGCTAGTATATCCAGCTGCTGCACTTTCAAAAATAAAAGTTAATTTCTCTTTCATTTCTGGTATTAATTCTAAATACATTGCATACTTACCATTATGTGTATTTTCTTTTATAGCTCTATATCCAGTAGGTGGAGTACCTCCAAGCCAACGTCCCATTTTAGCAAGAGCATTCATATTGTCCTTAACTCTTTGAGCTATATTCATTCTTTCCATTTCAGCAAAGCCGGCAATCATAGTCATTAACATCATACCTATTGGAGTATTAGGATCAAATCCTTCAGTAACACTGACTAGAGATACTTTATTTTTCTTTAAAATATCAAAAGTATTCATAAAATCAATGATATTTCTTGCAATTCTATCAACTTTATAACATGCAACAATATCAAATTTACCATGTTTAGCAAGCAACATCATTCGTTGGAATTCAGGTCTTTTTGTATTTCCACCGCTAAATCCTTCATCTTGAAATATTTCAAAAGTGAATTCTTTACCTTGATTAAAAAAGTAATCTTTGCACATTTCTATTTGATTTTTTATAGATTCTCCTGTATCGCTTTCTTTAGATTTACGTGAGTATATTGCGACTACTTTCATGTAAATTCCTCCTTTTTACCTCTTTTTATAAAAAGAATTATTTTTTTAGACTGAAAATAAGAATATTTTTGTAAACTGAAGAATATATATATGTGTAGTAAAAAGTAAAAAAATATTTTTTAGTTATTTTTAAATATATTGTACTTGTAGTATAATATATTTATAAAACACATGCGAACTAATGTTTGTTATAAAAAATGTTAAAAATGATAAAATTTATATAAGCATATCAAGGGGTTGGTCACATATGAAAAAACAAATAATAAAATTAATAGAGGATATTGATAATCCAAAAATTCTAGGTCTAATTTATGCATATATAAAGAGTTTATTAAAAGCAAGTTCTAAATAGGACTTGCTTTCTTAAATTTTATTTTCTTTTTCTAGTAAAAGGTCGATTAGGTCATTAATTTTATCAATTGTTTTATCATCTAACTTGGTTAAGTTTTGAACTATTTCTTTTAGTTTTTCATTTTCTGATAATGATATCTCTGCAAAAGCTTCAGCAAGTTTCTCATCTTGTTCAGAAACAACATACATTTCTCCTTCACCAGTTCTAAGCCATGTTTCATTTATATTTAATTCTCTACAAATATCATTGATAGCTCTATCTGTAATTTCCCTATATCCAGTCTCATAGCATGCTATTTGACTACTAGATATTCCTATTAATTTACCTAAAGCAGATTGTGATAGCTTATTATCTTTTCTTATTTGTTTTAACCTGTCTTTTAAATCCAAAATTATCACCTCCTACTTAGTATATTACATCGTTTTTACTCGCAATGCAAATAAAAAATAAAAAAAGTTTAAAAAAATACTTGCAAAGCAGATGAAAGAGGTGTATTATAATCTCAAGAACTTCGCAAAGCGAGTTTTTAAAAACAATTAAAAAGGGGTGAGAAAGTATGAATAGTGAAAAGATATTAAATGCAATTCCTAAACTACAAAAACTAAGTGATGATGATTTGGACTTAGTAATGAGTGCAATTAATTCGTGTTTAGTAGTACAAGCAATGCAACAAGCTCATGATAGCCCAGTAGCTTTAGAAAGGTTTGTTTCAGCAATTAGAAATTAGTATTGACTTATTTAGTGGAAGAGGAGGATTTACAATGAATAATCAATTAGAGAGCAGAATTTCATCAAGAGAAGTTGCTGAAATGATGGAAACTAGACATGATGTTTTATTAAAAAAGATTGATACAATCAATAAAGATTTTACTGCCCACAAAATTGTGGTGAGTAAATATTGGATTGAATCATCATATGTAGATAGGAGTGGAAAATCCAATAGAGAATTTCAAATTACTAAGAAAGGATGTGAGTTCCTAGCCCATAAGACAACAGGAACTAAAGGAAATTTATTCACAGATAAGTATATGGATAAGTTTGAAGCTATGGAAAAGGTGCTTGAAAATCCTAATGGAGTAATAAATCAACTTACCAATCAGATTGCAAGCATGAATTTAGAACTACAAGAGATTAAGGGAATGCTTAACAAAAGAGAAAGGCAAAGACTGGCAAGTAAAAAGCATCAGTTAAAGATAAAGCCGCCTTTAGAAAAAAGACTTGAAAATATAACCAATGAAATGATTAATCAAATATTAGTTAATTCGCTTGCTACAGGGCTGTTAAGAGTCACAGATGAAGGAAATGTTGTTGATAAAGAAGTTTTGTTTAATGAAGCCAATAAGCTGAATATAAGCAAACATGACATTAAGATAAAGCTTGAATTACTTAATAAGATAATTTACAAGCAAGTAAGAATTAATGGTAAAAATATGTGGTGCATAGTTATTAATAGGTAGATTTTAAGGAGGAAAAATAAATGAACAAAGTTATTGAAAATAGACTTAAAGAAATTAATTTTAATGAAATTGGTGCAAGAGGTATAGCAAGAGAGATATGTGATTTGATTGTAAAATATAATCTTTCAATTAATCAAGCTGATGTGACATTAGATTTAGCGAAAGACATGTTGGCTAATAGACCATTAGGGGTTAATGAATTTGCTCTATCAACTTTTAATGATTTAGATTTGAGCCATAAAAGTCTATGTACATGGATAGGTGAATGTCAATGTTGCGGAAAAGTAAATCAGATTGATTTACCTAGAAATAAAGACATAGTACCTAAATTTTGTGGAAATTGTGGTGAAAAAATTAAATATATCAAACTGTAACACAATAGATTAATTTTCATATCATGTATGAAGCAATTCTATGGGGGAATCAATATGCATTATAAATATGAACTTGAAATTGATGGAAGGATTGTTGATATAGATGATCCAGAACTATCAAAAATAGTAACTGGAATGTGGCTTAATTTATATAGGATATATAAAAATAATCCATCAATATTTCCATTAACAGAAGAAAAGAATATCGAGAAGCAATAAGATGTATAGGCTGAAAAGCCTTGGAAATTAATAAAACATAATAATTAAAAAGTTGAGGAAGTATTTATGACAAAAGCAACAGAAAGACAGCTCATAAAAGCTTATAAAAGAATCTTGATAGAGCATAGCAATTTAAAAGTAGTTTGGAGGAATGATTAAATGAAATATTATAGAGTAAGCGAAGTTGCTAAAAAGTATAAAGTTAGTAAGGAAACAATTTATAAAAGAATTAGGGAAGGTGTGATTAGTAGAGCACGTAACAAGGGAAATGTGATAAGAATTTCAGCAAGTGAATTGAAAAAAATTCAAAATCAGTATATGAATGACCTTGTTTATGATAAAGAGAAAGTTGAGATTGTAGAAACATCACTAGGCAAAATCAGAAAAATTAAATTGACAGATGAATATGTTGCGAGAGATATTGCTAATGCTATTGGATTAGCTGCAACAAGAACTTTAGTTGATAAAGCAAGTAACAATAATGCTAGATGTATTGATATAGATGAGGCTAAATGTTATGGATTTGAACATTATAGTAAAGGGACTAGTCTTATTAATTATGATGGTGTAGTTGAATATTCAAAAAGAAGTGGATTCAATATCGATTGGGATAAATTCCTAAAAGAATTAAAACCATCTAATGAAAATATACAGGCTGAGGAATGTGCACAAGTAGAATTTGAAGGAATAAAAACAGATAATTCAAATGCACTATCAAAAATATTTGAAGGTACACCAGTAGAAATTATTACAGATAAAAATGGAGAACCATTATTTGAATTATATTCGACTGGTATGGCTTTAGGATATTCACGAACAGTTACTTCAAAAGGTAAAGAATATATACAATGCAGAAAAGACAGGGTTGATAAAGTGATTGAAAATGCCGATATTGCTGGGTTGTACCGCAATGGTCAAACTTATCTAACTGAATCACAGCTATATGATTTCATGTTTGAAGCAAAAACAGATAAATGCAAATCATTTAGAAAATGGGTTACTAATGAAGTTCTACCTACCATAAGAAAAACTGGTGGTTATGTAAATAACACTGAAAAGTTTACAGAAAATTATTTTAGTAATTTAAGCGAAGATACAAGAGAAATTATTAAAAATGAGTTGGAAAATAAGAACAAAGATTTACGACTTGAAAAGGCTAAAATTGAACATGAATTAAAATCCAATACTGAAATAATTAATTTAATTGATGAAGCTTAGGAGGAAATTAAAGATGGACAATATTAATTTGTATGTAGATTTAGTAGGGCCAAAGTATAAGAAAAGAAGTAAGTTTTTTAAGATGATTAGAAGAATTTTAAGAAAGGTGATGAAATAGTTGAAAAATCCAAAGAGACTTAAAAGAAAACATAAGATATTTTTAAGTAAACATGGATGTAATCCGGATGATTTTCTTATAGTAACAGAAGATGCTGAAAGTTATACATTCTACAACAAAGTTACTAAAGTAGTTTGGGATCCAATAAGGAGGTAGTTATGGGAAAGCTGTTAGATTATGCAGAGAAAGCTGATGAAATAGTTAGATTATCCATGAATGATGGCTATAGAGTAAATGAAGCTATAAAAATGGTTAAAGAAAAAGCTATCAAGGACCCTCGCGAAAGTAGTCCAAGATAGCAGAAATAAAATAATGCAATTAAATTATAGCACGAAAGTGAGGGATTGCAAGTGATAGTTTTTTGTACAGCTTGCACATGCAAATTTAATGTAAATGGAAAATGTGTTAAGGAATTTATAAATTTAGAGGATTTTGAGTATTTTAAGGACTCTAAAAATAAAGAAAAAGATTATTTAAATGATGATATGAAATGTGTTTCATATGAAAGTAAAAATAAGAGGTGATTATAGTGTTGGGATATTTACAGGCATTAATAGATATGCATACTAGGTTAGCAATAAAATTAAAAAATCCAGTAGATGCAAATTTTCATACAATGGTTGTTGATGAATTAGAGTCACTAAAGGAATATTGTTTGGAATCAACAAAAGTGGAGGTGTAGAAAATGAAATTATATGATTTAGCTCAAAATTATTTAAATTTGCAAGCATTGTTAGAGGATGAATCAGTCGGACTTGATGTAATAAGCAAAGCATTGGGTGAAGTTAATGGAGAAATTGAAGATAAGGCGGAAAATATAGCAATTCTCATAAAAAATCTTGAATCGGATGCAGAAGGAATAAAAAAGGAAGAAGATAGATTATCAGCTAAAAGAGGTGCAATAGAAAACAGGATAAAGGGATTAAAAAATTATTTAGATACCAATATGAGGGCTGTAAATAAGCTTAAATTTAAAACTAAGCTGTTTAGTTTCAATGTTCAAAATAATCCGCCTACAGTTGAGGTATCTGACGAAAAGTTAATACCAAAAGAATTCTTTGTAGAACAATCTCCAAAGCTTGATAGGAAAGCTTTGTTAGCAGCGCTAAAGGATGGTAAAGAAATTGAGGGTGCAATAATAAAGCAAACAAAAAGTTTAAGAATCAGATAGGAGTGATTTTATGAACTTGCAGCAGAAACTTATAGAAATAAGGAAAAATGTAATTGAGTTTACTAAAGATACAAATGGTTATGGATATAAATATGTTAGTGGTAGTCAGGCTATAAGAAAAATTAGAGATAAGATGGATGAACTTGGAGTTTTATTATTCCCATCATGTACCGGACAAGATCAGTATTCAACATTTGATTATAAGAATTCTAAAGGTGAAGATAAGACAGATTTCATTGTTAATGGAGATATGATTTACACATGGCAAAATGCAGAGAATCCAGAAGAAATAATAAACGTTCCATGGAAATATTATGGAGGACAAGACGATATTTCAAAAGCATTTGGTAGTGCATTAACTTATTCAGAAAGATATTTTATATTAAAATTTTTCCAAGCTCCAACTGATGGTGATGATCCTGACGCTAGAGATACAAGCAGCAGGAGTTCAGGAAAATCAAACAAGTTAAGTGAAGCACAGATAAACAGACTATATGCTATAGCTCATAGTAAAAATATCAATAGAGAAACAGTTCAATCCCAGGTATTAAAGCAATTTAGAAAGAAAGTTGAAAACTTAACAAAAGAGGAATATGAAAAAGCTTGTAGTGCTTATCAAAATGTATAAATAGTTTGAGGATTTCGATATGGATAGTAAGCCAATAAAGCTTAAAAATGAAATTAGGAATATGTCTATTGAGGAAGTTTGTAAGCACTTTGAAGGTTTAGTGTACAACTTATGTAAAAGATGGACCATCAGATATGATATTGAAGATTTGAAGCAGATAGGATTTATTGGTTTAGTCAAAGCATATAAGGCTTATGATATTTCAAAAAATGTGTTATTTACAACATACGCAAGTATGATTGTGAATAGCACATTGATAGATAATTATAAATCTGATAAAAGTCAGCATATTAAATTTACAAGCTTAAATACAACTATTGATGATGGTTCAAATGAAAGTAAGGAATTCATTGAGTGCTTTGATGATGAAATTAATTATGAGGATATTGCAATTAATAATGTTGAATGCGAAAGACTAAGGTTAGCAATAAATCAATTAGATCCAACATACAAAAGAATTGTGGAAATGATTGCTTTTGAGGAAAAATCGCAGTTGCAAATAGCTGAAATATTGAATATGGGAAGGTCAACTGTGTCACTTAAATATAGGGAAACACTAGAACAATTAAAAATTATTATGAAAGGCGATGATGATATGCCAATCAAATCAAATTTAACAAGAGAAGAATTACGAGGATGGATTGAAAAGAATGGGTCTCATAAAGAATCATTAATGAAAATTGCCGAGAAACATAAATTAACCTTGGGTACTATAAGAGGATATTTAGAAGCATGGGATATAAGAAAGTATAGTAAGAACTATAGGGGAAGTAAAAAAGTTAATGATGCAGATAAGAATACAACAAAACCTAAACAAGAAATTAAGGTTACAGCTCCTTCATTTCTTCAAGAGATAAAAACCTATAGAGGTTCTATTGGGCAATATCAAATTAATGGTGATAATGTTGACTTACAGTTTGGAAATGCAATAGTAAGTATAGAAAAAGAAAATATCATGAATTTAGTCATGGAGCTATCAGAACTTAACAGAATCATAAGTTAAGTAAATCTAGATATTTAGAGGTGATTAAGATATGGCAGAATTTAAATTTAGGTTTACAGATACGGAAATTAAAAAATTACTTAAAGAAAATTTCATGATTCTTTATGATACAAGAGAGCAGGTCAACGATCATGTATTAAGTTACTTTGATAATATTGGACTCAAATACAAAAGGCAAAAAATAGATGAAGGTGACTATACAGCCATTATAACAGCAAGACCTGATATGGGAATAACAAGAGATTTATATTTTAAGGTTGGCGTAGAACGTAAGAATAGTGTGGATGAATTAGCTGGAAATTTAGCTGAGAAAACAGATACTAGAGATGATATAAGGCTTGAAAGAGAGCTTATGAGAGCTAAAGCAAAAGGTATAAAAATGTTTTTAGTAATTGAAGATCCAAATGGATTAGAAGTTATAAAAAATGGAACTTATAGGAGTCAGTATGGAAGTAAGGCTTTTGTAGGAAAATTATCATCATTACAAGATAAATATATCCAAGACACTATTTTTACATCCAATCTAAACTCTGGATATCACATTTATAGGAAGCTTTATTATTCTGTAAGAAACTTTCTAAAAGCTGGAGAAATTCAACCGAATGAAACAGGTGATTTATATGGAATTAGTTGAACTAAAGAAAAAGTATAATGAATGCTTAAAAAGGAATCAGAAAGCTGAAGAATATTTAATGAGTCATACAATTGAAGAATGTGAAAAGCCATTAAAAATAGTTTATGGCAAGTCGTTTGATACGTTTGATTTGTTTAGTGAAGTTGCAGCAGATCTAAGCAAATTAATTATTGAAATAGAGAAAAATATGGGTAAGAAAATGACCAGGTATGAAATATTAAATGGTTTTAAATTATAGAGGAGGTGTAGCTGTGAGAAACATTAATGATATTGACTTAAAACAGGTTATAGAGGATTTGACTGGCGAGAGATTTAACAGAGAAAAGAAAATACATTCTCCTTTTAAACAAGAAAATACGCCATCTTTTACAATCTATTTTGATAGTAATTCCAATAAGTACAAGTTTAAAGATTTTAGTACAGGCAAGCAAGGTGATGCACTAGACTTTGTTATGCAGTATAAAAACTGCAGTTATAAGGAAGCAAGATCATATTTAGGATTAGAAGTTGAAAAAGCAGAGAATGAGCTATGGGAAGATAAAATACGAAGCTATATTGACTAGCAGCTCCAGGATATAAGACGAGGATATACATTACTTGGAATATTTACTTTTGTAGATGAGAATAACAAGCCAATATATGCTAAAGCTAAATTTCTTAAACCAGACGGAAAAAAGGAGACTCCATATTACTGTATTGAAAATGGAAAAGTTACTAATAAGCGTGGTGCAGATGAAGTCCCATACAATTATTATAATCTATTAAAAGGAATAGCCGAGGATAAGACTATTATCTTCGTAGAGGGCGAGAAAGATGCCAATACGATAAATAACATTCTTAAAAATAAAACCTTTGTAGCAAGCTCTCTAAAGGGTGTAAAGAACTTTGAAAAATTAAAAGCAAATGAATTCATGAAAATATATGTGATAGGTGATACTGGAGAGGCTGGTCAAAGATATATTCAGGATATAAAGAAAGAATTTTTTGATAAATGTTCAAAGTTTAAGATTATTAATTTACCAGGAATAAAGTCACTTGGTGATAATAAGGACGTTACAGATTGGTTAGAAGCTGGCCATAATAAAAATGATTTATTTAATGCATTTGATAGATCATTAGATTTAAGAGATAAGAGCCAACTTCAACAGGATTACGGTGGTGTGTATAAATTTCAGTATGATAAAAGCGGAGAAAATCCAAGAAAAGTCTATATAACCGATTTTCAAATATTAGAAGCAAAAACACTAATAAATGTTGAGGCAGACTTTGAAGATATAGCTTTAACAGTTAAATCTAGAATTGATGGTAAAATATATCCTAAAACAGATTCCAGTACAGTATTGAATGACTTGCGTTCATTTAGAAATTTTTTAGGCGCAAAACTAAATTTTAAAGGTGAAAAGAAAGATTTAAATACATTCAGAGAATGGTTGAGTAATTACTTTTTCCTTGAAGATGAAGAAGTATACCAGGGAGTACGATTTAGTTGTATTAATGGGAAAATGGCTTTAACTTGTGCGGATGGAACTATATTTATAGATGGAATAGATACATCAGCATTTGCAGATGGAACCAAAATAAAACTAACTGAGGTTGAGAAAATTGAAACATCTGAATTATTGGAACTAAAAAAGAGATTATTTAGATTTTTATCAGCAGAAAAGTCTATAAGTATTGTTGGAACTATAATTAATGATCTAGCAGTATATCAAAATATGGCTATTGATGAAAAATTACATCATTTATTTATCACAGGAGAATCAGAAAGTGGTAAATCTACAATTTTAGAAAGGATCATAGCTCCTATTTTAAATTATCCAGCAAAAGAAAAGATTTCTGTTTCATCAGCAAAACCTTTTGGTTTTAGTGGAAGTTTATGTTTAGGTAATTATCCGTTAATATGTGATGAATTTAAACCAAGTAAATGGAATCAATATAAAACTGATGAAGTATGTAACACAATGAGAGATGCATATGACAGAACTCCAATGCCTAGAGGTGATAAGTCTTTTAAAATCAAAAATTTTATACCTGAAAGACCAATAATTATGGCTGGGGAAGAGTCTTATCCGGATCAAGAAACAGCACTTATAACTAGAAGTTGTATTGTTTATATTTCTAAAAATGAACGTACAGAAGAAAATAGTACAGTTACATTTTGGTTAATTGAACATAAAGACATTTTAAATAAGTTTGGCCGAAGCTTAATTGATGAAGTGCTGAATATGTCTGTTGAACAATACAAGGATATAAGGAAAAGCTTAGGCACTAAGTTTGACATATTAAAAGGTAGAGCCTTCGATACAGCATTAAATATAGCTTGCGGAATAGAAATACTGAATATTCTATTGGAACGTCATGGACTTAACATAATTGAAAATTATGAACAACATATCATAAAGAATATTCAAGATGAGGTATTGGATGGAGGAAAAGAAGCTAAAAGTACTGTTGAACAAATGTTAATACTATATAGCCAAATGATAGAAGATAAAAATACTTGTGTTCAAGAAACAATAATACAGGATAGAAAAGACGATGGATTCTATGTAAGGACATCGCAACTTTTAAATGAAATATTTAGATTTCAAAAAGAGTATGGATCTGCTGATATTAAACCATTAAAATTGAAAGATTTTAGGAAACAAGCCATTAAAGCAGGGTATATTTTAATCAAGAATGCAAAGCAGCTAAGAATCGGTACAGATAATCCTGTATGGTATGACTTGTATGATAAAGAGAAATTGAAGGAATTGAATGTTACTAGGATAGTTGAGCCGGACTTAATAGAGGAAGCAGTCACCAAGGCTGAACAAAAATTTTTAGAAAATGCTTTTCCTAAAAAGTAGGCGCTATTTCTCTAAATATATAGAATGAGGGTGAAAACATGTTTAAGAAAGATTTATTTTTAGTTGGATTGATGGGAGTTGTTTTTAATTTAGTATTTTGGCTAGGACTTATAGCAGGAATACTTTGGTTATTAAAATATTTTAAAGTATTTGCAATGTTTAATTAATGTGAAAAGGAAGTGAAGATATGTGGGGACCATTTTGTGAGGAGTAATTAATGCGGAATTTGAATAAAGTGTGTAGTAAATGGAGGTTTTTTAATGGAAATTAACACATTAGATTTAGAAAAGTACAAAAACAGAATAGAAAGAAGAATACAGAGAAATAAAGAAAAAATTAAAGAATATGAAAATAAAAATCATCTATCTGTACATGGCTATTGGAGTTTAGGTTATTTTATAGGGATTAATAGTGAATTAGAAAATTTGTTAGATGATATAAGTAAATTATCGGAGGTTTAAGATATGAAGAAAAATGAGATACTTGAAGAAATAGTACACAATACTTACCAAGTCAGCAGAAAGGAAAGAGAATGAATGAAGAAAACGGATATAAAAGAACTTATAGATTCAACTATATTAATGGCTAAATGTAGTATTGAATTTAATAAAGAATTAATTAAGCAAGGTGCTGATATAAAACTTGCAAACGAATTAACAAAGACATATATAACAGCAATTTGTACTCCAAAAGAAACAAAGAAAGATTTAGATTTATCAATGTTAGGAATACGAACAAATTTAAATTAATACTTAGATCGGATGTAGAAAAAGGAGGATATGCATGTTAGAAATATTAAAATATATATTTTCGAGTCCATGGATATTTACTGGAGCAGTAATGTTAATATATGTGATTGGAGACATAATGCAGAATATTGTTGTTATCATATGTAAAACAGTAATTGGAGCAAAAGGAATTAAGTATTTTGATAGGACAGATATAAGAACAAATGATACTTCAGAGATGTGAAAGGATGGGCAAATAAATGATTATATTGAAGCTAGGGTCAAAGAAGTAGCTCAATATATTATAGATACTGATGCTACTGTTAGAGAAGCTGCTAAAAAATTTGGAGTAGGTAGAAATACTATATATTTAGATATTACTGAAAGGCTTAAGGAAATAAATCCATTGATGCAAGCTGAGATAAGTCTGATATTAAAATCGCATAAGTCAGAAATGAATATACGAGGCGGTATTTCTACTAAAAGTAAATTTAAGGGAGGGCAATCATTATGATAACTGAATTTAAAAGCAAAGAGCAATTAGCTGAAGAAAAGAAAGTTAAACTTGAAAAGCAAATAGATGAAATGTTAAAGGAACGTCCAGGATTGCAAACAGAAAGACTGATTAGGTTACTAAAAGGTGGAGATTTAAAGGATGATAGGCTTTATATAAGTAATGGACTTGTTAAATTAAAATTTGGGATAAGAAAGGTGTATAAAGAACTAGACGATTTTTATATTCCAGAAATTAATAGAGTAAGAAAAATATTAGAAGATAAAAAGCTATCTAGGCGTTTTAAAGAAGATTATAAGAACTATTTAGAAGAGTTAAATCAATATAGAGATAGTGCTAATAGTTATTTAATGGATTGTGGAGCTACAATAATTGATTCATTTGTGCCAATGTTAGATAAATACTTTACGGAACATGAAATAATTCAAATTATAGGTGGATCATATGAACAGGCTAAGAGAATAAAAGAATGGAGAGATAAAAACGAAACTGGAAACATGTTATTAACAGAAAGTCTAATTATGCATCATGTTGAGTATAGATGGAGAAAGGGAAGGGGAAAAGATTATTTAACCTGTCCTAGATGGGAAATGCCATTATTTGAATGTGTAAGTAGTTATGTATGGGATGTTATTAACAGTGATCCAAAGGCTAAGGCTGATATGGACAAAGTATTTGAAGATATTTTTGGTGAAGCCATGGTGTATACCACTACAGATTCACAAGGAAATATTATCAGTACTGAAAAAGTGATTCAAAAATTAACTATAAATGAGTTAATAAAAGATTATCAAGGTCCATTTATAAATCAGTTGAAGCAGCAGGACACATTTGATAATAAAACAACATATAGGATCAAACGAGTTGATGTTGGTGTTTATGATGTCATTACAGAAGACAGAGAAGTATTGGATAGAATATATAAAAAGCAAGCCTAAATTCTTATTACAGAATTATTACAATTTTTATGACAGTGCAAAGGCTCAAGGTGTAAAGGATAGAACGCAATTTTAAAAAATTGGAAAAAATTCTTGTTACACTTTTTGTTACAGCCGAAACCCTCACCGTTTCTATGTTCCCTTATATATTATATATATATGTAATAATAATAATAAATATATATATATATAAAGAGAAATATATATACATAGATAGATACTATATATTATATATAAAGATAAGCACATACAATTTTAAATCTTGTTACAGATGTAGAAATCTATGTAACCTTAGAAATAGTGAGGGTTTAAGGCATAATAATGACTAAAAATTCTTGTTACATGAGCCTTAAATTCTTGTTACGTGAGGTGATTTTGATGGGTTTTAATATGTTAGAAATTAAAAAAGATAGATTAAAAGAAGTTGAATCTCAAATTAGAAAGGCATATAGGAGTAATCATAAACCTAATGGATATTTATTAAATGAGAGAAGACAGTTGAAATCAGAAATACAAAAGATGGAAGAAAAAAGAAACTAAAATAATTAATATAAAAAAGCATTAGAGAATATAAACGGCAATTTATATAGTTTCTCTAATGCAGCTACCTATCCTAATTATACCATAAAGGATGGGTGATTAAGTATGAATGAAGATAAAGATTTATATAAAAAAACTGATGGAGTACTCTTTAATTATAAATTAATAAAAGCAGAGATATATAATTTAGAATTAGACATAGAGGAGCTCGAAGAAGAAAGAGACGGAATTAAAGCTATATCATATGATGAAAAATCAAGTCCGACTCATAAGTTTAGCAGTAGTGTTGAAAATGAAGTTATTAAAAAAGAAAAAGAAATAAATAAGTTGCTTAAGGAGAAGAGATCCAAGGAAAGATTGATAACCAAAATAGATAATGCATTAGATACATTAGAATCAGAAGAAAAAGAAATTATTAGATTAAGATGTTTTGAAAGAAAACCATGGAACATAGTTGGAATGGTAATTAATAAAGATGCTGATTATTGTGGTAAGATAAAGAGAATCACTGTAAATAAAATATCTGATTTAATTTGGATGAGAAGAAAAATTACTTAAAATGAACGGAAAAATCACGTAAAATTTACTGAAAAAAAACGGATTTTTTACTTGTATAGAACTGAAAGCATATATTATCATACTATCATAGAAATTTATCAAGAGACACTCAGTTGGGTGTCTTTTATTATGCAATAAAACAGAAAGGAAGTGAGTCTATGGCAAAGTCAAAATATGAAACACATGTAAAAGATAAATTAATATTAATTGAAGCATGGGCTAGAAATGGGCTCACTGATGAACAGATAGCAAAGAATTTAGG
>ERZ810019.83-NODE-83-length-31844-cov-25.5651_pt1 | contig 31844 bp, 9 predicted proteins | sample MGYA00520494_ERZ810019 | MGnify/ENA primary metagenome ERZ810019 (study PRJEB31588, sample SAMN03398862) | human gut metagenome | study: EMG produced TPA metagenomics assembly of the PRJNA231909 data set (A prospective, longitudinal analysis of the... | reverse complement strand
ATACTACAGTTATGAACGGTGGCGGTGTAACAATTACACCTGCTAGCGGTAATGCAGTTAGTCTTACTAAAGATGGCCTCAACAACGGTGGTAATACAATTACCAATGTTGCTGCTGGTGTAAACGGTACAGATGCAGTTAATGTAAATCAGTTAAAAGGTGCAACGGATAAGATGGCAAATGCTATCAATGCTGTAGCGGGTGAAACACAACGTGTAGGTGCTCATGCGGCGGCTATGTCTGCGCTGAAACCGATTCAATACGATCCATTGGAGCCTACTCAAGTAATGGCCGGTATCGGTAATTACAGAGGTGAAACGGCAGCGGCGTTAGGCGTTGCACATTACACAGCGGAAGACACTATGTTCCATGTAGGCGTATCTGTTGGTAGTCACCATAACATGGTGAATGCCGGTGTAACTCACAAATTCGGTAACTCCGATGCGAAGAAAGCGATTCCAGATCGTTATAAAGGTGGCCCTATCAGCTCCGTTTATGTGTTGCAAGATGAAGTGACAGCGTTAAAAGCTGAAAATGCACGCATGCAAGAAAGCCTCAATGAATTGTCTTCCGTTAAGGCTGATAATGAACAAATGAAGGCTCAAATTGCATTACTTATGCAACAAGCAGGGCTTACAAAATAACTTGAACTTGATTAAATGGATTATTTAGTATACTCTAGTCATGTAAGAATCATGTAAGGAATATGAAAGCCGCCCTTTGGGAGGCGGCTCATCATTAGGAGGATTTATGAAATTCAAAAAATTTATGCCTGTATTGGCACTTGCTTGTGTATGCGCGGTAGGTCAAGCGGATGCGGCTCAAGATCGATTGATGATGCCGGAACAACCAGCTGAACCATTAAACGTGATTGAAGCAGAAGTGGCTGTTCCTGTACCTAGCGAAGAAGTTCGGGACGTAGTGAATGCTTTCACACAATTCCAATTGGACCAAAAGGGCAAGCGCATCATGGATGATTCCCGCGTTATGACTGGTCAAGAGCGTTACCGCAACAATGTGTTGTACTACATGAACGTTCGTCGTAGCTGGTACATCGTGAGCCATCGTTATAAAAACGATAGCTATGGGCGTTTGGCATTAGATCGTTTGTATAACGATTACAAACAGTTCTTTACAGAACATGCGACTGTATCTGAAGACGCTAAATTGGACTATGCGCAACAAATTATTGATATCTTGGATCGCAATACAGCCAATGTACATGATGATGAATTGCGTTTCTACATGAACGAAATGGTAATCTTCAGCTTGAACGAAGCTATGAAAGACGGCAATAATCGCGTGAAACCTGTGGATGAAAAAGCGGCTCCTGCAATGGACGAACTTCACACAGTGGACCTTCGCAAAGCGATTAATGCACCGACAATTCAATAATTTTAGATGATTCAATTATAAGAATTAAGTGTTGTTGTGTTGTATTTCTTATAATTGTATGACCGATAAAAAATATCGGGGTGTTGTTTGTATTAACAATACCCCGATATTTTTATGCATATAATTTTGCAATCAATGTGATTCGCTGACCTTGAATCACCTTATATGTAATTTTTTTTACGATGGCCGTAAAATTGTGATGCAGAAATTGTAACTGATCGTTAGGTTGAACGTCCGCATCATATGTGAATACGCCTTCTTCCCCATTAAAGCGACCTTTGATTGTGAAAGTTTGATTATCTCGTGTAACTACGATATCTTCTTCTGTAACCGTATTTGGTTTATCTATATTTTGTTGTAAGATATTGAGTTCTGACATAGATTTCTTCCTCCTTTCTGCTTTCAGTATAACAATAAAAATTAAAAAACACATGGAGTAATCGTATAAATTGTTTTTATACACATATGCTCTATTTCTATAAAGCCTATAAATCCCGCCGATACGCCTTTAGAGTGCCTTAGAATAAAAAAGGAATGACGGCGATTTGAATTTCACCTGTCATTCCCTTTACTATATAATAAAATGCTACCTTTATTGATTGTGCAATAGTTAATTGGCTTAAGTAGGTATGTAGTAATTGTGTACGTACATTGAGTCAAAATGGCAGAAACACTGTACGATATCTGTTTATGAAAAGATATCATTCTATTATATAGTCTATCATAAATCAGAATAATGAAGAGAAAATAAATTGGTTATATATGATGTTATATTGGTACATAATTATGGAGCATATTAGTATTATTTATGAAAGTTGGTGAATAATAGTAAAAAAATACAGCATTTATGCAGAATATTCAGTATATTTAATTTTATCGAAATTATTAATAACTTAAACACAAAAGTTTTATGAAAATAAAATGAAAAAAAGTTTACTTTTCCCGTAATATGTGGTATTTTAGATATACACATTCAAGAATGTCGATGAATTCTCAATACATCATCGATACATCATTGTTATTTCATTAAATATGTAGATAGTTAGTTAGTAAGTTTTATAAGTTTTATAGGAGAAAGATTAATGAATCGAGTATTTAAAGTGATTTGGAATCGCACAAAGGGCTGCTATGTCGTTGTGGCAGAAACAGCAAAGAACATGACGAAACGTTCTTCTTTGTCGGTTGTATTCTCTAAAATGGTAGGTGCTACAGCAGTTGCCGTTATGCTGACAGGCGTTATGATGCCTACCGATGCCTTAGGGGCACCTATTACAAGAGGTAACGGTGCACAAGCTGAAAATGACGGTGGTATTGCTATCGGTGATAATACGGCATCTAAGGGTGACTATAGTATTTCAATCGGTACTAATGCATCTGTAGGTAGAGGTGATACTGATGAAGGTAAAACACAGAGCGGTATTGCTATCGGACAAGGTGCAACTGTAACTGTTGATGTTGCCAAAGGGGCAGATGTTCCAGCAGATCAAAGAACAGGTGGTATCGCCATCGGTCAAGGTGCAACGACCAAGGTTGTTAATGCAATTGCTGTTGGTTCCGGTACTAGTGCTGATGGTGCACAAGCTGTAACTATCGGTCATAACTCTCGTTCGATTACCAATAACAGTGTAGCATTAGGTAATGAAACACGCGTGGCATCTCTTAATGGTTTTGCTCTTGGTAATAATGCGCGTGCCGGCTATGATGAAACCAATAAATTGATAGGTCTTCCTAATGACCAAGCCTTCGGTTCCAATGCACGTGCTTATGGTGGTTCTTCCATGGCGTTCGGTAATGATGCGAAATCCAGTGGTGGTGGTGCGGTTTCTATAGGTAACGGTTCTCAATCTAGAGGTGATTGGGCGGTAGCTATCGGTAATGGCTCTAAAGCTTTGAAACAGGGCTCTTCTGCATTGGGGACGAATGCTACAACTAATAGCTCTCACTCTACTGCACTCGGTTGGGGTAGTACTACAAATGCCTATGCTGATATCGCGGCTGGTGATGGTTCTGTTGCATCTGGTGGTAATTCCCTAGCAATAGGTGTGCAATCTTCTACATCTACTGGTGCGGTAGGTGCTGTAGCATTAGGTTTAAGCAGTAAAGCTGAGCAAACAAACTCTATGGCATTAGGTGTATCTGCTAATGCTGCACATGAACGTTCCGTTGCACTAGGCGCTAACTCCAAGACTGATGCTACAGTAAGCACACCAAATCAATTGGTAAATGGTTTATGGTATAAAAACTATGCCGGCGGTTCTGCTGATTCCACAATCAGTGTAGGTAGTGATACGGTAAAACGTACCATTACAAATGTAGCTGCCGGTCGTGTGAATGCACAATCTACAGATGCAATCAACGGTAGCCAATTATATGGTGTTGCTAATACTTTAGGTAATTTGGCAAGTACTACAAAAGGCATTTTAGGTGGCAATGCAGCGCTTGACCCTGATACGGGTAACTTGTCGATGAGCAATATCGGTAACACAGGTAAAGGCACGATTCACGATGCTATTAAATTCAATAAAGACACAATAGATAAAGGCCTTAACTTTGATGCTAATACAGGTGGCACGAAAAATAATCTATTAGGTTCTAAAGTTACCATCAAAGGTGACGGCAACAATATTAATGCCGCAATTACACAAGCTAATGGTGATACAACTATTAATATGACTTTGGGTAACACCGTTACAATAGGTGCAGCGAACCCTGTAACGATTAATGGTACTACAGGCCATGTAACAGGCCTTCAAAATAAAGACTGGAATGTAGATAATCCTGTAGCTGTATCCGGCCGTGCTGCGACAGAAGATCAGTTGAAAAAGGTAAACGATAAAGTTAATACCAATAAAGCTGCCATCGATAAAAATGCTGGAGATATCAATACTAACAAGCAAAATATCACAAAAAATGCTGGCGACATTGCGAATAACAAAACTGATATCGCTAAAAATAAGCAAGATATTTCCACTATTAACACAAAGATTAATAAAGGCTTGAACTTTGCTGGCGACACAGGCACTGTAAGTAATCGACAATTAGGTGATACTGTAACTGTTAAAGGCGGTGCTACAGGCACATTGTCTGACGGTAATATCGGTGTTGTATCCGATGGTAATGGCACATTGAATGTGAAATTAGCTAAAACATTGACAGGCTTAGATAGCGTTACAGCTGGTAATACTAAGATTGATAATGGTGGCTTGACCGTAGGTGGTAAGAACTATGTATCTACAACAGGTCTCAATGCGAATAATCAAAAGATTACTAATGTTGCAGATGGTAGTAGCACTAATGATGCAGTTAACTATGGACAATTACAAGCTGCTATCGGCGGTACAGCCAAAGCATCCACTGTAAAAGCAAAGGATGCGAATGTAACTGTAACAGAAAGTACAAACGCAGCAGGCGGTAAGGAATATACTGTTGGTTTAGGTAATAAAATTACCGTAGGTACTGCAAACCCTGTAACTGTAGACGGTGATGCTGGTCATGTAACAGGCCTTACAAATACAGATTGGAATGTAGATAATCCTGTGGCTGTATCCGGTCGCGGTGCTACAGAAGATCAGTTGAAAAAGGTTAATGATAAAGTTAACACTAATAAAACTGCTATTGATAAAGGTTTGAACTTTGATGGTGACTCCGGTGCAGTTATCAATAAAAAATTAGGTGAAAAACTGTCTGTCAAAGGCGGTGCAACAGGCACATTATCCGACGGTAATATCGGTGTTGAATCTGATGGCAATGGCACATTGAATGTGAAATTGGCGAAAACGTTAAGCGGTTTAGATAGCGTTACAGCTGGTGGTACTACTATCAACAACAGCGGTTTGACTGTAGGTGGTAAAACATATGTATCTCCAACAGGTATCAATGCAAATGACCAAAAGGTAACGAATGTTGCTAACGGGGATGTGTCTGCTAATTCCAAAGATGCAGTCAACGGCGGTCAATTGCACGATGCTAAAAATGAACTTATCAACAAGGGCCTTCGTTTCGATGCTGATAATAACGATGTAAAAACGAACAAACTTGGTTCTAAAGTAACAGTAAATGGTGATGGTAATATTACTACTGAAATTACGCAAACCGGCGATGATACTACAATCGGCGTTAAATTGAACAAAAATCTTAATGTTCAAACATTGACGGCTACAGATACTGTGAAAGCCGGCGGTGTAACAATGGGTAAACACGCTGATTCTAACAACTATGTAACTGGTCTTGATAATAAAGATTGGGATGTGAATACAACTAATCCTGTAAGCGGTCGCGCTGCTACAGAAGATCAATTGAAAAAGATTAGTGATGTTGTTAAGAACCAAGGTGCTGCTGCTACAGATTACCGTTTGGTGAAAAATGCTGCTGCTGCAGATGGTGCTTATACAGTTGATTCTAACGGTGATGTTGACTTGACTGTAGAAGATAAAAACCATGCAGGTACAAAAGAGACTGTTAAGATTAAGGACGTTGCGTCTAAATCTAGCCTTGATAAATTAAATGATCGTGCTGTTAAGTATGACTTGGATCCTGCTGGCAGTCCAGATTACACAAAAGTAACTTATGAAGGTCCTACCTATACTAATAAAACTGGTGGCACTCATGTAACAAACGTGGCGTATGCTACAGGTAACGATGGTAGCGAAGCGGTTAATGTGGATTACTTGAAAGATAAAATCAAAGATAGTGAAGACGCATTAACTAATAAAGGTTTGAAATTCGACGCTAACAGTGGCGGCGTAAAAACTAATAAACTTGGCTCTACAGTAACTGTTAAGGGTGAAGGTAATGATGCTGATGCTAACTACAGCGGTGAAAACCTTAAAACTTTCATCACACAAGATCAAGATGGTAACACAACTATCGATGTAAAGATGAACAAAAACCTCAAAGCTAATAGTGTGGCTATTGCTGGTAAAAACGGTCAAGACGGCGTTACACTTAAAGGTGGCGACGCTAAAAACGGTGTAGATGGTACAAGCATTAATCGTTTAGTGACTGAAGATAAAGATGGCAATACACATACGCTTGCAACCCTTGATGATGGTATGATGTACGGCGGCGATACAGGCAATGTAATTAAAAAGAAACTTAACAATCAAGTGAATGTTAAGGGCGGTATCTCCGATGAAAGCAAATTAGCTACTGAAGACAACATCGGTGTTGTTTCCGACGGTTCTGATACATTGAAATTGCGCTTGGCGAAAGAATTGAAAGGCTTGACGTCTGCTACTTTCACAAACGGCGGCAATAATACTGTTATCAATGGTGATGGTATGACAATCAATCGTGCTGGTGGTAATGCAGTGAGTCTTACAAAAGACGGCTTAAACAACGGCGGTAACAAGATTACGAATGTAGCTGATGGCACGGACCCTAACGATGCAGTTAATAAATCTCAATTGGATAAAGCTACAGCAGCTGCATCTACAACGGTATCGGCAGGTAATAATATTACTGTGACACCTAGCACCAATGCGAATGGTTCCAAGAACTATGAAGTAAGTCTTAAAGATCAAGTGACATTGGGCTCTGATGCTACGAAACAAATCGTGATGGACGGTACTACAGGTACCATCAAGGCTGGTGATAAAGTTACCATCGACGGCAACAAAGGTACGATTAAAGCTGGCAATGTAACAATTGACGGTGAAAACGGTACTATAAAAGCTGGCGACAAGGTAACTATCGACGGTAAAGATGGTAAGATTGCAGCAGGCAAGGTATCTGTTGATGGCAAAGACGGTTATGTGACAGGTTTGGAAAACAAAGATTGGGATCCTAACAACATCACAAGCGGTCGTGCTGCTACAGAAGATCAATTGCAAAAATCTCACAAAGCCTTGGATAATAAGATTACTAACCTAGGTGATGAAATTACGAAAAAAGGTATGAATTTTGCTGGTAATACAGGTGAATTCCACCGTGATTTAGGCCAAAAGGTTACTATCAAAGGTGAAGGTACAGAAGCCGATGATAAATATTCCGGCGAAAATATTAAAACAGTAGCCGACCAAGATGGTAATGTTACTATCAAGATGGCGAAAAACCTTAAGACTGACAGCTTGACTACCGATAAGGTGAAAGTTGGTAAAAACGGTAAGGATGGCGTATCCATTACTGGCCCTAATGGTGCTGACGGTACAGATGGCAAGGTAGGCATTACTGGTAAAGACGGTAAAGATGCTGTATCCATGTCCGGCAAAGACGGTGTTGGTCATATCGGTTTAACTGGTAAAGACGGTCGTAATGCGGATATTACCGTTGATAAAGGTGATCCAGACTTAGACGGTAACAACATCACTCGTATTAAGTACCAAGACGAAAACGGTAAGACCCACCAAGTGGCAATTAAAGATGATGGTATGAAATACGGTGGCGATAGCGGTTCCGTAATCAAGAAAAAGCTTAACGAACAAGTTAATGTAGTGGGTGGCATTACTGATGCTAGCAAGTTGACTACAGAAGATAATTTAGGTGTTGTATCCGATGGTACTGGCAACCTTAAGGTTCGTATGGCGAAAGACTTGAAAGGCCTTGAAACAGTAACAACTAAGGATGCTGCAGGTAATACTACAGTTATGAACGGTGGCGGTGTAACAATTACACCTGCTAGCGGTAATGCTGTAAGTCTTACTAAAGATGGCCTCAACAACGGCGGTAATACAATTACCAATGTAGGCCCTGGCGTAAACGGCACGGATGCGGTTAACGTAAATCAATTGAAAGGTGCTACAGATGGGTTAGCTAATGCTATTAACTCCGTAGCGGGCGAAACACAACGTGTAGGCGCTCATGCGGCGGCTATGTCTGCATTGAAACCGATTCAATATGATCCATTGGAACCAACTCAAGTGATGGCCGGTATCGGTAATTACAGAGGTGAAACTGCGGCGGCTCTTGGCGTTGCACATTACACAGCAGAAGACACTATGTTCCATGTAGGTGTATCTGTTGGTAGCCACCATAACATGGTAAATGCTGGTGTAACTCGTAAATTCGGTACTTCCGATGCGAAGAAAGCAGTTCCTGAACGTTACAAAGGTGGCCCTATCAGTTCCATGTACGTAATGCAAGATGAAATGACTGCTTTGAAAGCTAAGTACGAAAAAGTACAACGCGACAATGAAGAAATGAGAGCACAAATTGCATTATTGATGCAACAAGCGGGCTTGAAATAATATGAAATAACATATTGATACGGCAGTGCTTATAAAAGGCGCCAAAAGCGAAATGCTTTTGGCGCCTTTTTGCATGCAAAAAATAGATTTAATGACTATTTGAGCATATATATGTCATGGTATTTTGTAATGTAATTAAAATAGGTGAGTAATAGTTAGATCATAATAGTTTACTAAAGTGAAATACATTTTTTTCATGAAGTTAATTTTATGCGAAAAAATTAGTACATTTAGCATATTCATAAGGTATATAGCGGAGTTTTTGTATATTCATAAATATTTATGATTTGGAAGTGAGTGTAGAGTGAAAAATTTTTTACTTTTACCATAGAATATGATATGTTTAATATAATATGCATCGGTAAATAGCCATATATTAACTGTATTTTTACTTTTTAAAATAGTTATAAAATATTTTATTATATTCATATAATCTGATAGTTTTATGCAAGGAGTAAGACGAGATGAACCGAATTTTTAAAGTAATCTGGAGTCGTACAAAGGGATGTTATGTCGTTGTAGCTGAAACAGCGAAGAATATGTCGAAACGTTCGACAATGACATCGGTATTTGCCAAGATGTCAGGGTCTGTAATTGCTACAGCTTTATTTATGTCCATGATGTCTCCAATGATTGTGCATGGGAGTACTATTGTGCAAGGGGACGGCGCTCAAGCTAAAAATGGCACTGTAGCAATGGGTGATAATAGCACAGCACTGGCGGATAACAGTGTGGCTTTGGGTACAGGTGCTACTGTTACAAGAGCAAATAGGGCTGGTGTTGGTAATGTACAAGGTGTTGCCATCGGAAGAAATGCAAACGTTGAAGTAAATAATGGTGTTGCTATCGGTAATTTGACAAAAGTAGCTTCTTTAAATGGCTTTGCCCTTGGTAATACATCCTGGGCTGGATACGATGAGGCCGGTAACTATGTGGGTGCCGATAATGATCAGGCATTTGGTACCAATGCCAGAGCTTGGGGTGGATCCTCCATGGCATTTGGTAATAATGCTAAAGCTGCTGCCGGTGGTGCCGTTGCAATGGGTAACGGATCGCAGGCAAGAGGTAAATGGGCCGTTGCAATCGGTAATAATGCACAAGCTAAGGGCGAAGGGTCCAGAGCTCTTGGTGTAAACTCCTATGCAGTAGGACTCAACTCCATTGCAATGGGCTGGGAAAGTAATGCCCGTGAGGATTCTTCTATAGCTATTGGTACAGATTCTGACTCAGTTCAGAAAAATAGTATTGCCATCGGTAATCGTGCAGTCAGCAATGCAGAGGATAGTGTTACTCTTGGTAGAAATACGACGGTAAACAAAAATCATAATCGCTCAGTTGCATTAGGTACTAATTCTGCGACTGCGGATACTCATAGTACACCGAATCAGCTTGTAAATGGTTTGTGGTATAAGAATTTAGCGGGAGGAACGGCAGATTCTACTGTAAGTATCGGTAATGATACGGTAAAACGCACGATTACAAATGTGGCAGCAGGGCGTATGAATCCTTCGTCTACAGATGCTATTAATGGTAGTCAGCTATATGCCGTAGCAAATAGCTTGGGCAATTTAGCCACTACTACTAAAAATATCCTTGGCGGTAATGCAGCGCTCGATCCTGATACCGGTAAATTAACGATGAGCGATATCGGTTTTACAGGTAAAAGCACGATCCACGATGCTATTAGATATAATAAAGACAATATCGATAAAGGATTGTTCTTTTATGGTGATAACTTTGTTCAGAACCAAGTAAAATTAGGTGACACAGTAAGAATAAAAGGTGGCGCTACCGGTGCTTTGGCTGACAACAATATTGGGGTTCAAGCAGACGGAAATGGCACACTAAATGTGAAATTGGCTAAAAAAATAACTGGTTTGGATAGCGTAACAGCAGGAACTGCTACGATTGATAATAAAGGGGTGTCTGTAGGCGGTAAACTCTATGTGTCAACAGGTGGTCTTAATGCCAATAATCAACAGCTTAGAGGTGTTGCAGACGGTAGCGGTAGTCAGGATGCAGTTAACTACGGTCAGTTGCAACGGGCAATTAACGGTACAGCTAAAGAAGCCATAGTAAAAGCAAATGATGATGGTAATATTACGATAAAAGAAAACTCAACTGCGAAAGGTGGTAAGGAGTATACTGTTGGCTTAAACTATAAGATTACTGTAGGGAAAGGGGCGGCCTCGCATCCTGTAACCATAGATAGTGGTACAGGAACGGTCACAGGTCTTACCAATACATCATGGAATGTAAATAATCCAGCACCTGTTACAGGACGTGCTGCTACGGAAGATCAGTTAAAGCGGGTTAATGATAAGGTTAATAGTAATAAATCATCGATTGATACTAATGCACATAATATTAGCAACAATAGCCAGAGCATCAATAAGAATAAACAAGATATTACTACTATTAACACCGCCCTTGATAAAGGTATTAGCTTCGCCGGTGACAATGGGCCTGTAAGCAATAGAAAATTAGGTGAAACAGTAAAAATAAAAGGTGATTACGTAGGTTCTGTATCTGATTATAATATCAATGTTCAATCAGACGGTAATGGCACATTAAATGTGAAATTGGCAAAATCTCTGAAAGGACTGGACAGTGTAACAGCCAGTGGTACGGTTATTAATGCTGGTGGTTTGACTGTTGGTGGTAGAAACTATGTAACACCAACAGGTATTAATGCTAATAATCAAAAAATTACTGGTGTTGCAGCCGGTACATCGTATAGTGATGCAGTCAATTACGGTCAACTACAAGATGCTATCAACGGCACTGCTAAGGCATCTACTGTGAAAGCAAAAGATAAAAATGTAACCGTAACAGAAGGTACCAATGCAAATGGTGGCAAGGAATATACTGTTGGCTTAGGCGAGAAAATTTCCGTAGGCGGACGGTTTCCTATAACACTGGACGGCACTATAGGCAATGTAACAGGACTTACTAATAACAGCTGGGACGTTAATAATCCTCAAGCCGTAACCGGTCGCGCTGCAACGGAAAGTCAGTTGCAGACTGTTAATACGCAAGTTAATACAAATAAAGCTAATATTGCTAAAAATGCTGGTGATATCAACCAAAATAAACAAAACATTGCACAGAATACACAAGATATTGCGACCAATAAAAATGCTATCTCTACAATTAATACAACTATTGCTAAAGGCCTTAACTTTGACGGAGATAGTGGCGCTGTAATTAATAAACAGTTGGGCAATAAACTCAGCATTAAAGGTGGCGCTGCGGCTGCAAACTTGACGGACAATAATATCGGTGTCGTATCTGATGGCAGTGTATTAAATGTGAAACTAGCTAAAACCTTAACTGGTTTGACTAGCGTGACTGCAAGTGGTACGACTATCAATGGCGGTGGCTTGACTGTAGGTGGCAAGAACTATGTATCTCCAACAGGCATCAATGCGAATAATCAAAAGATTACTGGTGTTGCTAATGGTACAGCGCCTAACGATGCGGTTAATTTCAGTCAATTACAAAGTGCTATCGGTGGTACTGCAAAGGCGACTACAGTAAAACCAAAGGATGCAAATGTAACCGTAACAGAAGGTACCAATGCGAATGGTGGTAAGGAATACACTGTTGGATTGGGCAATAAACTTGCGGTAGGTACGGCACATCCTGTAACTGTGGACGGAACCGCAGGAACTGTAACAGGACTTACTAATACTGCTTGGAATGTAAATAATCCACAAGCCGTAACTGGTCGTGCTGCAACGGAAGATCAGTTAAAAACTGTTAATACGCAAGTCAATACAAATAAGGATAAAATAGCTCAAAATACAACCGATATTGGTAAGAATACAACTGATATTACACAAAATAAACAAAATATCGCACAGAACACACAAGATATTACGACCAATAGAAATGCTATCTCTACAATCAATACGACTATCGCTAAAGGTCTAAATTTTGATGGAGACAGCGGTGCTGTAATTAACAAACAGTTGGGCGATAAGCTCAGCATCAAAGGTGGTGCAGCGGCTGCGAACTTGACGGACAATAATATTGGTGTCGTATCTGATGGCGGTGTGTTAAATGTGAAACTAGCGAAAACATTAACTGGTTTGGACAGTGTGACAGCTGGTGGTACAACTATCAATAATGGGGGCTTAACCGTAGGCGGTAAGGCCTATGTAACGCCGAATGGCATCAATGCGAATGACAAGAAAATAACTAATGTTGCTGATGGTGAAGTGGCGGCTAACTCCAAAGATGCAATCAATGGCGGTCAATTGCATGACGCAAAAACTGAACTGAACGGCAATATAGATAATGCTAAAACCGAGCTAAACAATAATATATCGACTGCGAAAAATGATGTGATCAATACAGGCCTCAAGTTTGATGCGGACACAGGTGGAACTAAGACTAATAAATTGGGTTCCAAGGTAACGGTAAATGGCGATGATAACATCACGACAGAAATCAGTCAAACTGGTGACGATACGAAGATTGGTCTTAAATTAAAGAAAGATCTCAATGTTACTACTGTTACTGCTGCTGATACTGTGAAAGCTGGCACTGTGACTATGGGCAAACAAGCTGGTGGTGCTGGCGGTGCAAACGGTAACTTTGTAACAGGGCTCGATAATAAGTCTTGGAACGCGGATAATCCTCAAGCTGTAAGTGGTCGTGCTGCTACGGAAGATCAGTTGAAATCCGTTAATGATAAGGTCAATACAAATGTAACCAATATCAATAAAGGGTTAAACTTTAACGGTGATAGCGGTGCTGCGATTAATAAAAAATTGGGTGATACTGTTACCATTAAAGGTGGTGCTACAGCGGACCTTACGGATAATAATATCGGTGTCGTGTCCGATGGCAGCACATTAAATGTAAAATTAGCTAAAACATTAACCGGTTTGGATAGCGTAACAGCTGGCGGAACAACCATCAATAGCAGTGGTTTGACCGTAGGTGGCAAGACCTACGTAACGCCAAATGGTATCAATGCAAATAATCAAAAGATTACCGGTCTAGCAAAAGGCACAGATCCTACTGATGCGGTTAACTTCAGTCAGTTGCAGGATGCTATCGGTGGAACTGCTAAGGCAAGTACTGTGAAAGCTAAAAACAGCAATATCACTGTAGAAGAAGGTACAAATGCAGCCGGCGGTAAGGAATATACTGTCGGATTAGGGGATAAAATCACCTTAGGAACTGCTAATCCTGTATCTGTTGATGGTACTACAGGCACGGTAACTGGCCTAACCAATACTGCTTGGGATGTAAATAATCCGCAAGCCGTAAGTGGTCGTGCTGCAACGGAAGATCAGTTGAAATCTGTTAATACGCAAGTTAATACAAACAAGGATAAAATAGCTCAAAACACAACTGACATTGCTCAAAATACGACTGACATCGGTAAGAATAAGACTGATATTGCACAAAATAAGCAAAATATCGCTCAAAATACGCAAGATATTACGACCAATAAAAATGCTATATCCACAATCAATACGACTATTGCTAAAGGCCTTAACTTTGATGGAGATAGCGGCGCTGTAATTAATAAACAGTTGGGCGATAAACTAAGCATCAAAGGTGGTGCTGCGGCGGCGAACTTGACGGATAATAATATCGGTGTCGTATCTGACGGCAATACATTGAACGTGAAGTTGGCTAAAACATTAACAGGTTTGGACAGCGTAACAGCTGGAGGCACAACTATTAATGCTAGTGGTTTAACCGTAGGCGGTAAAACCTATGTATCTTCAAACGGTATCAATGCAAACAACCAAAAGATTACCAATGTTGCTAACGGTGATGTGGCTGCAAACTCCAAAGATGCGGTGAACGGCGGTCAATTGCATGACGCTAAATCTGAGTTAAATAAAAATATTAGCGATGCTAAGACCGAGTTGAATAAAAACATTGGTGATACTAAAACTGAACTCAACAATAATATTAATGATGCTAAAACTGAACTTACTAATAAAGGCCTTCGTTTTGACGCAGATAATAATGACGAAAAAACGAATAAGCTAGGCTCTAAGGTAGCAGTAAATGGCGACGAAAATATTACGACAGAAATCACGCAAACCGGTGACGATACGAAGATTGGCCTTAAATTGAAGAAAAATCTTAATGTTACATCTGTTACTGCAGCGGAAACTGTGAAAGCTGGTACGGTAACCATAGGTAAACAATCTGATGGTGTAACCCCTGCTACTATGGGTAACTACGTAACAGGTCTTGATAATCAGGCATGGAGCGTAACTAATCCGACTGCTGTCAAGGGACGTGCTGCAACAGAAGATCAATTGAAGACAGTTACTGAAGCTATCAAAACTCAAGGCGCTAATGCAACGGACTTCAGTCTCGTTGCAAATCCTACGGCGGGATCCAATGGTGACTATACTGTAGATGCCAACGGTGATGTAGCATTGACAGTCCAAGATAAGAACCATCCGGCTCAAACAAAAACCGTAACGATTAAAGATGTAGCATCTAAATCCGAAGTGGACAAAGGCTTGAACTTTGACGGTGATTCCGGTACGACTATCAACAAGAAGCTAGGTGGTACTGTTGCCATCAAAGGCGGAGCTATGGCTACAAATCTAACGGATAATAATATTGGCGTTGTATCTGACGGTACAGGCACACTAAACGTGAAGTTAGCTAAAACATTAACTGGTTTGGACAGCGTAACAGCTGGTGGCACAATTATCAATAGTGGTGGTTTGACCGTAGGCGGTAAGAATTATGTATCTTCAAATGGCATCAATGCGAATGATCAAAAGATTACCAATGTTGCTAATGGCGATGTGGCGGCTAACTCCAAAGATGCGGTTAACGGCGGTCAATTGCATGACGCTAAAACCGAGTTAAATAAAAATATTAGCGATGCTAAGACCGAATTAAATAAAAACATTAGCGATACTAAGACTGAGTTGAATAAAAATATCAGTGATACCAAAACTGAACTCAACAATAATATTAATGACGCTAAGACTGAACTTACCAATAAAGGCCTTCGTTTTAATGCTGATAATAACGATGAAAAAACGAATAAGCTAGGCTCTAAGGTAACAGTAAACGGCGACGATAACATCACTACAGAAATTACGCAAACTGGCGATGATACGAAAATCGGTCTTAAATTAAAGAAAGACCTTAACGTTACTACGGTTACAGCTACGGAAACAGTGAAAGCTGGTACGGTAACCATGGGTAAACAATCTGATGGCGCAACTCCTGCTAATACTGGTAATTATGTAACAGGTCTTGATAATAAGACATGGAGTATTGATAACCCTACGATTGCATCTGGCCGTGCAGCAACGGAAGACCAATTGAAAACGGTTAGTGATGAAGTTAAGAAACAAGGTGCTAGTGCAACAGACTTTAGTCTCGTTGCGAATCCTACGGCAGGCTCCAATGGTGACTACACTGTAGATGCCAATGGTGACGTAGCATTGACCGTACAGGATAAGAACCATCCGGATAAAACAAAAACCGTAACGATTAAAGATGTAGCATCTAAATCCGAAGTGGACAAAGGCTTGAACTTTGACGGTGATTCCGGTACGACTATCAACAAGAAGCTAGGTGGTACTGTTGCCATCAAAGGCGGAGCTATGGCTACAAATCTAACGGATAATAATATTGGCGTTGTATCTGACGGTACAGGCACACTAAACGTGAAGTTAGCTAAAACATTAACTGGTTTGGACAGCGTAACAGCTGGTGGCACAATTATCAATAGTGGTGGTTTGACCGTAGGCGGTAAGAATTATGTATCTTCAAATGGCATCAATGCGAATGATCAAAAGATTACCAATGTTGCTAATGGCGATGTGGCGGCTAACTCCAAAGATGCGGTGAACGGCGGTCAATTGCATGACACTAAAACTGAGTTAAATAAAAACATTAGTGATGCTAAGACTGAACTTACCAACAAAGGCCTTCGTTTTGATGCGGATAATAACGCTGAAAAAACTAATAAACTAGGCTCTAAGGTAACGGTAAACGGAGACGACAATATTACGACGGAAATCAGTCAAACCGGTGACGATACGAAGATCGGCCTCAAATTGAAAAAGGATCTTAATGTTACATCTGTTACGGCTACGGAAACTGTGAAAGCCGGCACGGTAATCATGGGTAAACAATCTGATGGCGCAACTCCTGCTACTATTGGTAATTATGTAACAGGTCTTGATAATAAGACTTGGGATGTAGGTAAAGTCGTATCCGGTCGTGCAGCAACAGAGGATCAATTGAAACAAGCCTTGGCAGGTCAAACTGATACAGGTCTCAAATTCAATGCCAATGTAGGCGGTGTACAAACCAATAAATTAGGCTCTACTGTCACTGTTCAAGGTGAAGGCAATGCTGCTGATACCGACTATAGCGGTGACAATATTAAGACTTTTATCAAACAAGACGCAGCAACAGGTAACACGACTATCGATGTGAAGATGAACAAAAATCTTAAGGCTGAATCCGTGAAAGTCGGCAAAGACGGTAAGGATGGCGTATCTCTCACAGGTCCAGATGCGGTTGGCATCGACGGTAAGGTAGCTATTACAGATAAAAACGGCAAGGATGCTGTGTCCATGTCCGGTAAAGACGGTGTAGGTCATATCGGTTTAACTGGTAAAGATGGTCGTAGTGCGGATATTATCGCTGATAAAGGTGCTACTGATGTTAATGGAAATGAAATTACTCGCATTAAATACAAAGATGAAAATGGCACAACCCATGAAGTGGCAACCAAAGATGATGGCATGGCATATGGTGGCGACTCTGGTACTACCATCAAGAAGAAACTTAATGAACAATTGGACATTAAGGGTGGTGTCACCAATGAATCTGAGTTGACCGAAAATAATATCGGTGTTATTAGTAAAAATAATATCCTTAATGTTCGTTTGGCAAAAAATCTGAAAGGTCTGGATTCCATAACTTTCAACAATGGCACTAATGGTGTAAACGGTAAAACCGTTGTTAATGGTGAAGGTATGGCCGTTCAAGATAAGGACGGCAATCCGTTGACTGCTGTTACAAAGGACGGCGTGAAGATTACCAACGGTCCATCTATGACGAAAGATGGTATTGATGCAGCCAGCAATAAGATTACAAACGTAGCCGATGGTACAAATCCGAAGGATGCGGTTAATAAATCCCAATTGGATAAAGCCGCAGCAGCTGCTACTACAACAGTAACAGCAGGTAATAATGTCCAAGTAGATAAGACCACTAATGCGGACGGTTCTACAAATTACAAAGTGGACCTCAAAGACCAAATAACAATGGGAACTGACCCTACGAAACAAATTGCGATGGATGGTACAACAGGTACTATCAAAGCCGGTGATAACATTACTATCGACGGTAACAAAGGCACTATTAAAGCAGGCGATAAAGTTGAAATCGATGGTAATAAAGGTACCATTAAGGCCGGTAATGTGGCGATTGACGGTGAAAATGGTACAATCAAGGCCGGCGACAACGTAACCATCAACGGAAAAGACGGTAAGATTGCTGCCGGTAAAGTATCTGTTGATGGCAAGGACGGTCATGTGACAGGTTTGGAAAACAAAGATTGGGATCCTAACAATATCACAAGTGGTCGTGCTGCTACAGAAGATCAATTGCAGAAGTCCCATAAAACCTTGGATAATAAGATTAATAACTTAGGTGATGACATTACGAAGAAAGGTATGGATTTCGCCGGTAATACAGGTGATTTCCACCGTGATCTAGGTCAAAAAGTTACCATCAAAGGTGAAGGTCAAGGGGCTGATAGCGATTATTCCGGTGAAAATATCAAAACAGTAGCCGAAAATGGTAATGTTACTATTAAAATGGCTAAGAATCTTAAGACCGATAGTGTTACTACCAAAACGGTTACTGCCGATACGGTAACGACTGATAAGGTGAAAGTTGGCAAAAACGGTCAAGATGGCGTTTCCATTACGGGTCCAGACGCTGCGAATGGTACAGACGGCAAAGTAGCTGTTACTGGTAAAGACGGTAAAGATGCTGTATCTATGTCCGGCAAAGACGGCGTTGGTCACGTCGGTTTAACTGGCAAAGATGGTCGCAATGCGGATATTACCGCTGATAAGGGCGATTCTGATCTCGGAGGTAATGCTATTACTCGTATTAAGTACCAAGATGAACAGGGCAAGACACATCAAGTGGCAACCAAAGACGATGGTATGAAATACGGTGGTGATTCCGGTAATGTGATTAACAAAAAGCTTAATGAACAGGTAAACGTAATCGGTGGTATTACTGATGCTAGCAAGTTGACTACAGAAGATAATGTAGGTGTTGTATCTGACGGCACTAATCTTAAAGTTCGTATGGCGAAAGATTTGAAAGGTCTTACGTCCGTAACGACTAAGGATGCTGCAGGTAACTCTACGGTTGTAAACGGTAGTGGTATAACCATTACTCCTGCTAGCGGTAACACTGTAAGTCTTACTAAAGACGGATTAAATAATGGTGGTAAAACAATTAGCAATGTAGGTCCTGGTGTAAACGGTACTGATGCGGTTAACGTAAATCAATTGAAAGGAGTTACAGAGGGCATGGCCAATGCTATTAATTCCGTGGCGGGCGAAACGCAACGTGTAGGTGCTCATGCGGCGGCTATGTCTGCGTTGAAACCGATTCAATATGATCCGTTAGAACCAACTCAAGTGATGGCTGGTATTGGTAATTACAGAGGCGAAACTGCAGCAGCTTTAGGTGTTGCTCACTACACATCGGAAGACACTATGTTCCATGCAGGTGTATCTGTTGGTAGCCGTCATAATATGGTGAATGCCGGTGTAACTCGTAAATTCGGTTCTTCTGATGAGAAGAAGGCCATTCCTGAACGATACAAGGGCGGCCCTATCAGCTCTATGTACGTAATGCAGGATGAAATGACTGCTTTGAAAGCTGAAAATGCACGCATGAAAGCGCAGGATGAAAAATTAACTGCAGACTATGCGGCATTGAAAGAAGACAACCTTCGTCTACAGAAGGATAACGAAGAAACTAAACGACAATTAGCTCTTATTATGAGTCGTTTAGGCATGTAAATCATATAAATTTCATTTTATATTCATGCGGTAAAAACTTGTTGATGTACCAGAAAATACCCATGAAGATTAGATGATTTTAACCCTATATGGTATATAAAATGAAAGAACGAAAGTCTACTGTGAAAAGACTTTCGTTCTTTTTTTGTATTTGACTTCACAAACTTTTCATAATAGTGTATAATACAGAACATATAATTTTAATCGAAAATTATAAATGTGATTAATTTACTATAAAATCATTAGCTTTAGATTATAAGTGTTGTTTGGCCCATTGTTGTAAGGGTTTTTATGATTGAAAATATATTTAAATGAGTAAGAAAATCAATTTTTAAAAGAAGCTTAAAGTTCTGAAAATAAATGAGCGAAATATGAAAAAATATATTTACATTCATAAACTAATCTGATATTTTATATGTATAGTAATTAAATTTTTGATGAAAATTTTATTATTTTTAGTGTTTTAGTGTTGGTTTTAGAATCCCTTATAAAACTGTGTGAAAGGTAGGTACTACTAAATGAATCGTATTTATAGGGTAATTTGGAGTCAGGTACGAGGCGCATATGTCGTTGTATCTGAAATCGCAAAAAGCCATACTCGTGGCTCCAAAAGCTTTGTTAGTAATTCCGCTAAAGCTTCGGTAAAAGTTGGCTTGGCGGCTATGGTTTTAACCTGCGGTAGTGGGTTGGTTTCGGGTGTTCAGGCAGAATCTGATCGAGGGGTTGCTTTAACACCGGCTAATGCGGATCGTCAGGAATATACTGCGGGCGGTGTGACATGGTTAACACCAAACCCTGGTGCACCAACTATTAATATGTATGATTACAAAACACCAGGGAATCCAGGACAAGGACACTTATATACCAATAATAAGGTGTTCGGCATCCAAATCGGTAATAAAGCTAATGCACGTGCTAAAGATGGATCCGTATCCGGTATTTCTATCGGCGACTATTCTCAATCTCGTGCGTTGGGTATCGGTTTAGGCCATTATGCTCAATCTGAAGAAATCGGCGCTATTGCTGTCGGTTCTGCTGCTAAAGCAAAAGGTTTTAACTCCTTGGCTATGATGAGACAAGCCTATGCTGGCAAACAATATGCGGCAGCTATCGGTACGGCTGCATCTGCACAGGGTAAAGCTAGCTTGGCTATGGGGCACTCTGCATTGGCAACAGGTGATCAATCTATTGCTATCGGTTCTGCAAATCCAACTCCTAAATATGATGATAATGGCACACCGTATACAGCATATGACGAAACTACTAATACCCAAGCTAATGCAGCTCGTTCCATTGCTATTGGTCAAGGTGCTAAATCAGATACCGAAGATAGCGTAGCTATGGGTACTAGTGCGTATGTAGCATCAGGTTCAAATTATAAAGGTGAAGGTTATGTAAGAGGCGTAGCCATCGGTAACCGTGCTACATCTAAAGGCATTCAAGGCGTAGCTATCGGTAATACGGCTGCTCATTACCGCGATAATGCAGTGGCAATCGGTAATGCTGCTACAACTTACGCAAAAGACGGCGTTGCCATTGGTAACAATGCTGAATCCGGTATTCAAAATGACCCTCAATATAAAGTAAATAACTCCGTTGCTGTAGGTAACTCCGCGCGTGCTCATGGTGGTTCCGGTGTGGCATTGGGTAATGATACTTATGCATTAGGCGGTTCCTCTGTGGCTGCAGGTAATGCGGCATGGGCATTAGGTGAACGTTCTACAGCTATCGGTAACAATGCTCATTCTGAAGGTTACGGCTCCATTGCTATGGGGCGTGAAGCTAGTGCTTTGAGTACTCAAGATGGGGACAAGAAAAATGTTGTGGCTATCGGTGATGATGCACAAGCAACTGGTTCTCGTTCTATCGCATTGGGCGTAAGCGCTCAAGCTGGTACATTAGAACGTGTACGTGATCGTAGTGTTTATAAAGATAATCCTGAATTAATCACTAAACTTAAAGCTCAAAAAGAAGTAACTGATGCTGTAGCAATCGGTAGCGAAGCAAGCGTACAAGAAAACGAAGGCTTAGCTCTCGGTAGCAAAGCAACAGTAAATAACGTTCGTGGCGTTGCGTTAGGTGCTAATTCTGTAACAGCTGCTCCTGTGAGCACTGCTAGTGAAACTATTAACGGCTTGAAATATAACTATGCCGGTGGCACTGCTGATTCCACAGTTAGCGTTGGTAACAATTCTACAAAACGTACAATCACTAACGTAGCTGCTGGTCGTGTGAATGCACAATCTACAGATGCTATTAACGGTAGCCAGTTATATGGCGTTGCTAATGCAGTAGGTAATGTAGCTAACAGCACTACAAATATTTTGGGCGGTAATGCTAAGGTTGACCAAAACGGTACTATCACCATGACTAATATTGGTGATACAGGTAAAAACACTGTTCATGAAGCAATTAAATCCGCAAACTCTGGCTGGGAACTTCAAGTTAATGGCCAAAAGGTAAAAGACGTAAAAGCGCCTAACCGTACAGTGAACTTTAACGCTGGTAATAATATTAAATTAGAAGGTTCTGGAGACAATGTTACGGTTGCAACTGTTGATGACGCAAGATTCAACTCCGTTACAACAGGCAATGTATCCATGAGCACAAGAGGTATCAATGCTGGTGGTTATCAAATTACCAATGTACAATCTGGCGGTGATACTTTAACTAATGCTGCTAATATCGGTGATATCTCTCGTATTGCAGCTAAATATGATAAATACTTACAACGTGGTGCTGCTACTTATGAAGCAAACGGTAACGGCAAAATTAACATGACCGGTACAAATGGTTTGACTGCTGAAGTAACAGGTTTGAAAAATACGTATGTTACATCCGGTACAGTATCCAATGACGGTAAGAGATTGACATTGACACGTAATGATAATCAAACATTTGATGTTGATATCTCTAAAATCTCTAACGGCCTTTCCAAAACTGACTACCGCTTGATTGCAAACCCTGCAGCAGGCAGCAACGGCGAATATAAAGTGGCTGCTGATGGTAGCATGACATTGACTGTTGCGGATGCTGATGGTTCCAACCCTAAACAAGTTAAGTTGACGAACCTTGCTTCTAAAGAGCAACAAGATATTAATACTACTAATATCACAAATAACACTAACAAAATCGCTAAAGGCTTGAGCTTCCAAGGCGATAACAATGTTAAAATCAATAAACAACTTGGTGATACTTTAGGTATTACTGGTGGCGCTACAGGTGCTTTGTCTGACAATAACATCGGTGTTGTAGCTAAAGACGGCAACCTTAATGTTAAGTTGGCAAAAGACCTAACAGGTTTGAACAGCGTAACTGCAGGTTCTGTTCGTGTAGGTAAATATAGCGACAATAAAAACTATGTAACTGGTTTGGACAATAAAGAATGGAATGTTCAAAACCCTACAATCACATCTGGTCGTGCAGCAACTGAAGATCAGTTGAAAAAAGTGTCTGATGAAATCAAGACTACTAATGCAGCTAAAACAGATTACCGTTTGATCAATAATACAAATTCTGCAGATGGTTCTTACTCTGTAGAAAACAACAAAGTTGATTTAAAAGTTAAAGATGAAGCTCATCCTAACAGCCCTGCTAATACGGTAACAATCAACAATATCGCATCCAAAACTGAATTGGATAAATTGACAGAACGTGCTGTTAAATATGATCTTAACGGTGCAACTGTTAATAAAAACAAGGTTACTTTGGAAGGTCAAGGTGGCACAACAATTACTAACTTGAAAGCTGGCGAAGTATCCTCTACTTCTACAGATGCTGTAAATGGCAGCCAATTGCATGATGTAAAAATCGAAGCAGGCAAACATTCAAAAGTAACTGTTTCCGATGATAACCTTAAATTGACAACAACTCCTGCTACAAGCACTGAAGGTGCTAAATATGATCTTCGTTTGAACAACAAAGTGACATTGGGTAGCGGTAACAATCAAGTAGTTCTTGATGGTATTGCAGGCAGAGTGACTGCTGGCGCTGTTGTAATGGGTGCTCAAACTGTTCAAAATACGAAACATGCAAGTGAAACTGGTAATTATGTAACTAACTTGAGCAATAAGAGTTGGGATTCCACATCTATCGTATCTGGTCGTGCAGCGACTGAAGATCAGTTGAAAAAAGTTAGTGAACAAATTACTCAACAAGGTAGCAGTGCAACTGACTATCGTCTTGTAAGAAACTCTAGCGCAGACGGTTCCTATAAGGTAAACGACAATGGTGAAGTATCCTTGACTGTAGAGGATAAAAACCATGCAGGCGTTAAAGAGCAAGTTACAATCAATAACATTGCATCCAAATCTTCCGTAGATAAATTGACAGATCGCGCTGTTAAATATGACATCAATAACGGTGTTGTTGATAAAACTAAGGTAACATTAGAAGGTGCGAACGGTACTACTATTACAAATGTAAAAGATGGCGCTGTAACAGCTACATCCACAGATGCTATCAACGGTAGCCAATTGTTCAAGACTAAAGAAGAATTGATCAATAAAGGCATGAAATTCGGTGCTGACTCCGGTAGCGTAATCAATAAAAAACTTGGTGAACAAGTAAATGTTAAAGGTGGCATTACAGAAGCTTCCAAATTGACTGCAGAAGACAATATCGGTGTTGTATCCGATGGTTCTAACGACTTGAAAGTTCGTTTGGCAAAAGACCTTAAAGGTTTGAACAGCGTAACTGTAGGCGATACAAAAGTTACTTCCAACGGTGTAACTATTAGCAACGGTGCTACAAACAATGCATCCGTATCCCTTACTAAAACTGGCTTGGATAATGGTGGTAACAAGATTACTAACGTTGCTCGTGGTACAATCGACAGCGATGCAGTAAACTTGGCACAATTAAAAGAAGTATCCAACAGTGCATCTGCAGCAAATACAAAGGTAGCTGAAGGTAAAAACATTAAAGTTGATGAAAGCATCGACAATGTAACTAAAGCTAAAACATATACTGTAGGCTTGAAAGATGAAGTAACATTAGGCTCTGGTAATACAGCTATCAATATTAACGGTACAACAGGTATCGTGAAAGCTGGCACTGGCGATAATGCGGTGACTATCAACGGCACAAATGGTACTATCAACTCCGGTAAAGTAACTATCAATGGTACTACAGGTACTGTTAACGAATTAACTAACAGAACTTGGAACCCTAAAGCTATTACTAATGGTCAAGCTGCTACAGAAGATCAATTGAAAGTAGTAGATAATAAAATTGATACTACAAAAACTGAAATCGTAGAAAAAGGCTTGAACTTCCAAGGTGATGCAGGTACTGCAATTCATAAAGACCTTGGTCAAACTTTGAAAATCTCTGGCGGTCAAGCTGACGCATCTAAACTTTCAGAAAATAATATCGGCGTAGTTAATAACAACGGCGTATTGAATGTTAAACTTGCTAAAGATTTGACAGGCTTGAACAGCGTAACAACTGGTGCTACAACTATTAACAATAATGGTTTGACAATCGGTGGCAACACATTTGTTACAAGTAATGGCTTCAATGCTAACGATACTCAAATCACAAACGTGAAAGCTGGTACTGAGGATAACCATGCAGTTAACCTTAAACAGTTGAAAGAAGTATCCAACAACGCAGCGGCAGCTAAAACTGTTGTAAAAGCTGGTAAAAACATCAATGTAACTGATTCTGAAGATCCACTTACTAAAGCTAAAACTTACACAGTTGGTTTACAAGATACAGTAACATTGGGTTCCGGTAATACAGCTGTTAACATCGACGGTACAAAAGGTATTGTAAAAGCCGGCGAAGGCAACAATGCTGTGACTATCAACGGTACAAACAGCACAATTACTGCTGGTAACGTAGCGATTGACGGTGTAACAGGCAATATCAATTCCGGTAAAGTTCTTGTTAACGGTGCTAAAGGTACTGTAAACAACTTAACAAATATCACTTGGGATGCTGACCATATCACAAGCGGTCAAGCTGCAACAGAAGATCAATTGAAAGTTGTTGATAAGAAAATTACTGACAATGGTAGCAACTTGACTAAGAAGGGCTTGAACTTCAAAGGCGATGACGCTACAAGCATTCATAAAGATCTTGGCGAAACATTGGATATCAACGGTGGCATTTCTGATGCATCTAAATTATCCAACAATAACATCGGTGTGGTATCTGAAAACGGCAAGTTGAACGTTAAACTCGCTAAAGAGTTGACTGGCTTAACAAGTGTAACAACTGGCGCTACAACAATTAATAACGAAGGTTTAACAATTGGTGGTAAGAAATTCGTTACAGCTAACGGTTTTGATGCTAACAATACACAAATCAAAAACGTAAAAGCTGGTACTGACGGTAATGATGCAGTTAACTTGAATCAATTGAATGAAGTTAAAAATGCATCCAACACTACAGTAGAAGGTAGCGAAAACATCAATGTTAACTCCACAGTAGATCCTAATACACAAGCTAAAACTTACAAAGTAGCGTTGAAAGACAATGTAACTTTAGGTTCTGGCAATAATGCAATCAACATCAACGGTACTACAGGTATCGTAAAAGCTGGTGACGGTGCTAATGCTGTGACTATCAATGGTACAAACGGCACTATCAACTCCGGTAAAGTGACTGTCAACGGTACTGCTGGTACTGTAAACAACTTGACAAACATTACTTGGGATGGCAAAAACTTCACAAGCGGTCAAGCTGCAACAGAAGACCAATTGAAAATTGTTGATAAGAAAATCACTGACAACAGCACTGACTTGACTAAGAAAGGCTTGAACTTCCAAGCTGATTCTGGCGAATTAATTCATAAAGATCTTGGTCAAACATTAGATGTTGTAGGTGGCATTACTGAGAAATCTAAATTGTCCGACAACAACATCGGTGTAGTATCCGAAAATGGTAAGTTGAATGTTAAACTTGCAAAAGATTTAACAGGCTTGAACAGTGTAACAACAGGTCAAACAACTATCAATAATGATGGCTTGACAATCAATAACAAACAATTCGTTACAGCAAATGGCTTCAATGCTAACAATACGCAAATCAAAAACGTAACAGCTGGCGTAGAAGATAATGATGCTGTTAACGTTAAACAATTGAACGATGTAAAAGCTGCATCTAATACAAAAGTAGAAGGTAGCAAAAACATCAATGTTGATGAAACTGTAGATAATGTAACAAAAGCTAAGACTTATACAGTTGCATTGAAAGACACTGTAACATTGGGCTCCGGTAACACAGCAGTTAACATCGACGGTACAAAAGGTATCGTAAAAGCTGGTGACGGCGCTAACGCAGTAACTATCAATGGCGTAACAGGTAACATCAATGCAGGTAAAGTTCTAGTTAACGGTGCAAACGGTACTGTAAACAACTTGACTAACAGAACTTGGGATCCTAATAACATCACTAACGGTCAAGCTGCAACAGAAGATCAATTGAAATCTGTAGATCAAAAAGTTACAGACAACAGTAAGAAAGGCTTGAACTTCCAAGCTGACTCTGGTGAATTAATTCATAAAGACCTTGGTCAAACATTGGATGTTGTAGGTGGCGTTTCTGATAAAGCTAAATTGTCTGACAACAATATCGGTGTTGTATCCGAAAACGGTAAGTTGAATGTTAAACTTGCAAAAGACTTAACAGGTTTGAACAGCGTAACAACTGGTCAAACAACTATCAACAACGATGGCTTGACAATCAACAACAAACAATTCGTTACAGATAATGGCTTCAACGCTAACAATACGCAAATTAAAAACGTAACTGCTGGCGTGGAAGATAATGATGCTGTAAATGTTAAACAATTGAACGATGTAAAAGCTGCATCTAATACAAAAGTAAAAGGTAGTAAAAACATCGACGTTGATGAAGCTGTAGATCCAACTACAAAAGCTAAAACTTACACAGTTGCATTGAAAGACACTGTAACATTAGGTTCCGGTAACACAGCTGTTAACATCGACGGTACAACTGGTATCGTAAAAGCTGGTAACGGTGCGAATGCAGTAACTATCAATGGTGTAACAGGCAACATTAATGCAGGTAAAGTTCTAGTTAACGGTGCAAACGGTACTGTAAACAACTTGACTAACAAAACTTGGACTCCAGGAAATATTGTTTCTGGTCAAGCTGCAACAGAAGATCAATTGAAAGTTGTAGATAGCAAAATCGATAAGAACACTGAAGACTTGACTAAGAAGGGCTTGAACTTCCAAGCTGATTCTGGCGAAGTAATCCATAAAGACCTTGGTCAAACATTGGATGTTGTAGGTGGCATTACTGATAAAGCTAAATTGTCTGACAACAATATCGGTGTTGTATCCGAAAACGGTAAGTTGAATGTTAAACTTGCAAAAGATTTAACAGGATTGAATAGCGTAACAACTGGTCAAACAACTATTAACAATAATGGTTTGACAATTGGTGGTAATACATTTGTTACAAATAACGGCTTCAATGCAAACAATACGCAAATCAAAAATGTTAAAGCTGGTACAGAAGATAGCGATGCTGTTAACCTTAAACAATTGAACGAAGTAAAAGCTGCGTCCGATACTAAGGTAAAAGGTAGTAAGAACATTCATGTTGAAGAAGAAATCAACGATCTTACAAAAGCTAAAACATACACTGTAAACTTGAAAGACACAGTGACATTGGGCTCTGGCAATACATCAGTTCATTTCGATGGTACAACAGGTATCATTAGAGCTGGCGAAGGTGCTAATGCTGTAAATATCAATGGTACAAACGGTACAATCAACTCCGGTAAGGTAACTATCAATGGTGGTTCTGGTACGGTTAATGATTTGACTAACAGAACTTGGGATCCTAATAAGATCACTAACGGTCAAGCTGCAACAGAAGATCAATTGAAAGTTGTAGACAACAAAATTGATAAAAATACTGAAGACTTGACTAAGAAAGGCTTGAACTTCAAAGGCGACTCTGGAGAAGCTATCCATAAAGACCTCGGTCAAACATTGGAACTCAAAGGTGGCGAATCTGATGCTTCTAAACTTTCAAATGGTAACATTGGCGTAGTTAATGAAAACGGCAACTTGAACGTTAAACTCGCTAAGAACCTTAAAGGTCTTGATTCCGTAACTGTTGGTTCCGATCCAAACAAACAAGTTGTTCTTGATGATAAGGGCGTATCTGTAGGCGGTAAAACATACATTTCTAACGAAGGCTTAAACGCAAATAATCAAAAGATTACTAACGTGGCAGCTGGTGTAAATGATACAGATGCAGTTAACGTTCAACAGTTGAAGAGCAGCATGGCGGCAGCAACTACAACAGTGAAAGCTGGCGATAGCGGCAATACAACTGTAGAAACTACAGTTAATGCGGATAAGTCCAAAACATACACTGTAGATATCAAAAAAGACTTGAACTTACGCAGTGTGATTACCACTACTGACGATAAGAAATTCTCTACTGTAACAAACGGTGTAGGTGTTACAAGCACTGATACATTAGGCAATACAACTGCTCTTACTGCAGGTAATGTAAAAGTATCTGATAGCCAAAATAATTCAACACAAACAACAGCTAATGGTGTGCTTGTAGATAATCCAACTAAGGCCACTGAGTTGACTGTTAATGGTGTTGTAACTACTGATAAAAAGACTAAGAGCACAAGAACAACTGCAGACGGCATGGTAGTTACATCCGGCATGGGTGGTACTAAAGTAACTACTACTGTTAGCAGCAACGGTGTTGCAATTACTACTCCTCCAGCAGGTCAAGGTTCCCCTAAAGATGGTACTGGTGCAGTAACATTGACTAAGGACGGCTTGAACAATGGTGGTAATAAAGTTGTTAACATGGCAAGCGGTTATGGCGAAGGCGAAGATATCAACAATATTGCTGATAATAGCAGCAGCTTAACAAATGGTGCTAACATCGGTGACTTGAAGAAAGGTATCGACGGCCTTAAGAAAGCTGGCTTAGACTTTGCAGGTGATAAAGGCGAATTCCATCGTGACCTAGGTCAAAAAGTGACTGTTAAAGGTGGCGTTACTGATGAAAGCAAACTTTCCACTGCAAACAATATCGGTGTTATTTCCGATAACAACGGCAGCTTGAATGTTCGTTTGGCAAAAGATATTACTGGTATCAACTCCATTACAACTATGGATAACTCCGGTCATACAACTGTGACAAACGGTAATGGTATCACAATTAAGAATAATGGTGGTGGCAGCGTATCCTTAACAAGCTCTGGTTTGAACAACGGCGGTAATAAGATTACTAACGTGGCTCCAGGTGAAATTAGCTCCACTTCTACTGATGCTGTTAATGGTTCTCAACTTAATCGTGTTGCAAACAGCATGAATAATGTTGTAAACGAAGTTCGTCAAGTTGGTGCGATGTCCTCCGCGTTGTCCGCATTGAAACCTATGGCTTATGACCCTTACGAACCTACTCAAATCATGGCAGGTTACGGTAACTACCGTGGAGACTCCGCATTGGCATTAGGCGTGGCTCATTATAAAAATGAATCCATGATGTTACATGCTGGTGTAGCTTGGGCAGGCAGCAATAGCCATATGATGGCAAATGCTGGTGTAACTTGGAAAGTAGGTAACAGAGACGGCGAAGCAGAAACTGCAGATCGTTATCGTAAAGGACCTATCAGTTCTACATATGCAATGCAACGTGAACTTGCTGCAATGAAAGCTGAAAATCAAGGATTAAAAGGTGAAGTAGCTGATTTGAAAGCTGAAAATGAACAAATGAAAGCTAATATTGCTGCAATGATGGCAAGACTAGGTTTGTAATACGTTCATACTGAACATTACGGGTTGAGGATTCCCCTTTAGGGGATCCTCCCACCCGATTTAATTCGTTGATAGAAAAGAGGAATATATAATGAAAAAATCCACTTTGCTTGCTTTCACAGCGGCAGTATTATTCGGCAGTGGCGTATTCCATGTTAATGCGGCATCTGCTACATTTGATGATCCATTGCTTTTACCAAATCCAGCTAAAGTGCCTACAACAGGTTCTGTTGTATTGGTTCCTGTGGCTAGCCCTCAGGCGGTACAAAGTATCCATGAATTTGTGAAAGCATGGGAAAATGCGGAAAAACACATTGCTTTAGCTGAAAGCAAAAAGAATAATCATCAAGCGTTAACTAAAGAAGAAGCTAAATGGTTACATTCTAAAGATAAGCATAACTATGCTGATTATTTCCGTAAACATTCTTTAGGTTATGTACATGGCCAAGAAACTGCATTGAACTGGAATGGTGAAAACCGTAATAAAAACGAGTATAGCTATTACACATTCCCTAAATATGATAAGGACCAAGGTTATACAAATAGCTATGGTTACAATGTATTGCGCAGTATGGTTGATCGCATGAATGAATTGCTTCAAAAACAAAAGGCCGTTGGCGGTCCTTTGACTGATGAAGAAGCACAAGCATTGGAAGATGCTATGCTTGATATTATGGCTCAAGATCAAGAACATGTATCTAATGAAGAATTGCGTTATTACATGAATGAAGCAGTTTGGTTTGCTACAAAACAAACTGTAAAAAATATGTCTGCAGAAGAACCTTCTGTTGGAGACATGCACGAAATTAACCTTCGTGAAGCGATTCAGACAGATAACTAATCATCTAATACATATATAATCACATTATATGTATAGCTTTTGTTATAAGGAATGTGCAGTTGCAATAACCTTATATATAAAAGTTTTTATATACAGTGTTGAGACACAAATAAGGGATTCTATTAACACACTGTCATATAGACAAGAAGTCGCAACAGAATGCAATAGATGTATTCTTGTTGCGGCTTCTTTTTATTTTAAATTTTCCCTATATGACATGTCTAAAAAGTAATATAACTCAAGTTTTAAATCTGTAAAATTAGGCCGTGAAATTGTGCAAAAATAATGATAAAATTTTCCTGAAATTTGTCGTAAAATTTGTCCAAATTTTGTTGACATCAGTATATGGAAATGTTATTATATTCAAGTACCCCATATGAAGGGGCACAGATCTTTGAAAACTGAACAATGATAGGTAATCAATCATAATGATTGAACATATGCCAGAGTGCGGGTTTTGACACAGTCAAAACCAACCATAATTCAAAGCTACTTAATGGTAGCGACAACAAAACAAATGAGCTATTCAAATAGCTTCAAGATATCTTGGAGAGTTTGATCCTGGCTCAGG
>ERZ810019.81-NODE-81-length-32862-cov-8.04383_pt1 | contig 32862 bp, 29 predicted proteins | sample MGYA00520494_ERZ810019 | MGnify/ENA primary metagenome ERZ810019 (study PRJEB31588, sample SAMN03398862) | human gut metagenome | study: EMG produced TPA metagenomics assembly of the PRJNA231909 data set (A prospective, longitudinal analysis of the... | reverse complement strand
TCTTCCGATCTTAATTAGATTATAAAAATATATGATTAAAAATGTATTAGATAATAATTAATAGTAATTATTATGAATAATTGAATAAAAAAAGAAAAAAATTAGTAAAATATATATTTTTTTATGCAGTATTTTATAAATTTATGTTATAATCTAAGTAAAATTACATTAACCAATTAAATAATTTGTTGAATAGAGAAGGATGTATAAATGGAGATACTATCATTAGGGGAAAAGATTAAAAGAAAAAGAAAACAAATGAATATGACTTTAAAAGACTTGGCTAAAGATAGGATAACACCCGGACAAATCAGCTTAGTTGAATCTGGTCGGTCTAATCCTTCAGTTGATCTTCTTGAATATTTAGCAGATTCGCTAGATACTACGGTTGAATATTTAATGGAATCAGAAGAGAGCCAAGCTGAAAAGATTAGTATTTACTATGAACAAATAGGTGAAGCATGCATTCTACAAGGGGACTATGAAAAAGGACAAAGATACATAGATAATGCTTTATATTATTCTGAAAAGTATAACTTAGAGTATAGAAAAGCTAAAATATTATTTATTACAGCAAAGTCATATATGATAAAAAAAGATTTTCCTATGGCTCAAAAGTTTTTTTTATCATCCAATGTAATATTTGTAAAAAACAATAATTATGAGGAAATAATAAAAACTTTCATTAATCTAGCTAATATAGCATTAGAGTTACGAGCATATCATTCTGCAAGCAGTTACTTAAAACAAGCGGAAAAAGTATATGTGGATAATGAAGTTATTGATGATTTATTAATAGGAGAAATTCATTATAACCTTGCAAGAACATACTTTGATATAGAAGATATGGAGAATGCCTTAAAATATTCATATTTAGCTAAAGATAAGTTTGAGCAAATGTATAATGATAAAGAGTATGCAAAAAACTTATTTTATCTTGCAGAAGAATTTAGCAAAAAAGGAGATCTAATTAATTCATTAAAATACTCTAAAAAATCATTAGAAGTATATAGGAAGATAGAACATAATAAAAATATAGTTGAAATTGAAAGAACACTTGGAGAACTATTTTATGAATTAGATGATTTAAATGAATCATTTAAACATTTTGATATTTCAAAAAATGTCGGTTATCAAAGCCGTGTAGGATCTATAAATGACACACTTATAGGAATCTGTAATAATTACTTAAAAGTGAAAGATATTAAAAAGTGCGAAGAAATTTTGATCAATATAGAAGATGTTTTAGATGAAAATGATATAGATAGAATCATTCAATGTAATTTGATTAGATATACTATATATAACATAGAAGGACAAGCAGATGAGGCAAAAGAAGTTTTAATAAATACATACTATATAGCTAAAGAAAATGGAAAATTAGCTAAGGCAGGAGAATTAGCTATGAGGGTTGGTAAATATTTCATAGATAGAAAAGATGAAGAACAAGCAACATATTATTTAAATGAAGGTATTAAATTATTTAATGAGTCAGAAAAAATAAAAACTAATAAGTAAATGGGTGATATATGTGGAAATACTATCTACTGGTGAAAAAATAAAGAGGGCTAGAATTTTTAAGGGCATTACCTTAAAGGAATTATGCCAAGATAAAATATCTATTGCTAAAATGAGCTGTATAGAAAATGGGAAAGTTAAGGCTGATAAAGAGTTATTGCAATACATTGCAGATAAAATAGAAATAGATGTTGATTATTTATTAGAAGATGTTTATGATCAGCTTTATAACAATCTAATAAGTCTAAGAAAAAATGTATCATGTTATGATGGTTCAGAAGAAAAATTAATAGATAATATAGAGTATGCAATTAAGTATGAATATTTTGATTTAGCATTTGAATTAATGCACATTTTATTTTCTTGTTATGTTGAGGAAAATAAAGTAGAAAAAATTCAGCTTATTGTATCACAATATTATGATTTATTCCAAAGAAATAATACAGAAGAAAACACAATTATATATTTTAAAGATATGGCGCAATATCTTTCTAAAAATAAAGAGTACATAGAGGCAATATCTTATTACGGAAAACTTAGAGAAATGTTATTACAAAAGGATGATTGTGATAAAAGTGAATATTGCTTGATTGGATATAATGAAGCTTTATGTTATCAAAATATACAGCAGTTTGAGGAATCATATAAAATATTATCAGATATCATACAGAATGTAGACACGCTATGTGATGATGAAAGTAAAGGTATGATCTATCATATATATGCTAATGTATGTATAAAGCTAAAAAAAGAAGAAGTTGATAAATATAAAGAAAAAGCCTATGAATGTCAAAAACATAATCCTATTTCAGTTGCACTATCCAAGGGGAATTACGGAAAGTATTATTTTGAAGTAGGTGAAACAGAAAAAGCAATACAAGAAATAACCGAAGGAATAAAAATATTCCCAAAAGACAATAATGAAAGACATGTAGAATTTTTGAATTATTGTATAAAAATTTTAATTGATAACAATGAATATCAAATTGCTTATGATATTGCAGAAGAAGCTTTAAATATGGCAATAATTACTGATAATATTAGATTAATAGAAAAGTCATATTATTTAAAAGGAACTATACTTCAAAAAATGGATAGACTAAAGGAAGCTGAAAGATATATGAATTTATCCTTAGATTCTTTATTTAAGTTTGGATCTAGAGAGGAAAGAAAAGACAGATATATAGATATGGCTAAGCTATATTATGAACTTGGTGATACTATTGATTCGTTGAAATATTTTAATTTAGCATTTGCAGTGGATAAAAAACTATAATTATATGTGAAAAGAAGACTATCTAATCTTAATGAAATTTATGGATAATCTTCTTTTATTTATATATTTTTAAGGTGAATTTAATTATTAAATCATAGAAAATAATATATAATTAATATAGTAATATTATTTTATAATGAATAAGGGGGCGTAAAAGTGGATAGTACTTTATCAAAAATTCTTGAATATGGACCTATAGTTTTATTGGTAATTATTTTATTAGCTATAATACTAGCCTTTTGGCGTAAGGTTCCAGCAGATAAGGCAATGGTTATTACAGGTCTTAAAAAGAGGGTGTTAACAGGAAAAGGTGGTTTTATAATCCCAATTCTTGAAACATGGTGTACAATTTCATTAGAAAATATATCTATGACAACAGATGTTAAAGAAGCACCATCTCAGCAAGGTATTTTTGTTGATGTAACAGGAACAGCGGTGGTAAAGGTTGAAAATAAAACAGAAAGTGTATATAAAGCAGTTGAACAATTTTGTAATGGAAATGCAAAGAATACCACTGTTGTTATAAGAGCAATGGTAGAGCCAGTTCTTGAAGGCCGCTTAAGAGGGATAGTATCAACAATGACTGTGGAACAAATTAATAATGATCGTTCTGCATTCGAAAAAAAAGTTGAAGAAGATATAAAAAGAGAACTTGGAGAAATGGGTTTGCAATTAATTTCTTATTCTATCTTGCAAATATCAACACAAGGTGGATACTTGGAAAATAGAGCTAGACCACAAGTTGCTCAATCTAAAGCGGACGCAGAAGTTGCAGAAGCAGAAAGAAAAAGAGACACTGATATCAAAACTGCTGAGGCAATAAGAGAAGGTGAAAAGGTTAAACTTTCAGCAGATACTGAAATTGCAGCAGCAGAAAGAGATAAGAGAATAAGGGTTGAACAATTTAGAGCAGAACAAGATAGGGCTAAAGCAGAAGCGGATATTGCGTATAGTTTAAAAGAGATAGAAAAGCAATCAGAAGTAGAAAAAGAAAAAGCATTACTTGCTGAACAAGCAGCAATTAGAGTAGAAAAAGAACTTATAGCTAAAGTAGAAAAACCAGCTGATGCAGAAAAGACAAAAATGGCAATATATGCGGATGCTAAAAAAATTCAAGCAATAAAAGAAGCAGAAGCTGAAGCAGAAAAAATAAGAATAGAAGCAATAGCCAAAGCAGAAGCAAAAAAGATAGAAGCTCAAGCAGAAGCAGAAGCTATAAGAGCTAAGGGACAAGCAGAAGCAGAAGCAATAAAGGCTAAAGGTATTGCAGAAGCAGAAGCTAAAGACAGATTAGCAGATGCTATGTCTAAGTACGGGGAAGCTGCAATAGCAGAGATGCTAATTTCAAGTCTTCCACAAATAATGGAACAAGTAGCTAAACCGATGAGTAATATTGATAAGATAACTGTCATTGATACTGGTGATGGAAAAGGTGGAGCATCTTCAATAGCTAAAACAGTAACGAATGTTGTAGGATCAGGGTTTGAAGTTTTAAAAGATTTAACAGGTCTTGATGTATCAGAAATATTGAAATCATATATAAAATCAAAAGAAAATGGTAAAGTGGATATGGATGAAATCGTAGAAGCTTTAAAAAATAAAGAGGTTAACAAGGAAAATACTTTTGATAAAGAATAAAGTTTAATACAAGTGAAATAAAGCTCTTAAGTTCTGCTGGCTTGCTATAAAAATAAAGCTACGAATTTAAATATCACTGATTGAAGCAAAACTGTTTGTTTTGATGAAAAAGAGGACAAACAATTTTAGAACAATCCATTGATGTAAAAGTTCTAAAGATTCATTTTTGAATGCAAGTAACTGCAGAGCATTAGAGCTTTATTTTTTTGTATTTATTAGGCAGTAATATGTCTAACTTCATTTATATTTAAAAAAATTATAAAAAATCTAAAATACACTTTGACTTTCTTTGACCTTTGTATTATTATATATGTATAGAAATAAAGAAAATATCAAAAATATATTTAAGCAAATATATTAAATTATTTGGGAAAGATATATTTTGAATGCTTTATATTTAAGTATTGAATGTAGTTTATGTAAAAGGGAGGAAAGATTATGAATATTGATAAAATGACATTAAGAGTACAACAAGCATTAAGTGATGCTAATGCTACTGCTGTTAAGTACAATAATGCTCAAATAGATTTAATTCATCTTTTTTCTGCGCTTGTAGAACAAGAAGATGGATTAGTACCTAACATATTTACTAAGATGGGGGTAAATGTGAAGGCATTATCTAGCTCAATAAATAGTACCTTAGATAGCATGCCAAAGGTCACAGGAGAAGGTCTTGGTAATGTATATATAACAAGAAAAGTTGATGAAGCATTAATTAAAGCAGAAGAAATTTCTAAGAAATTCGAAGATTCATATATAAGTGTTGAACATTTGATGCTTGCTATTATGGATGTTGATAAAAATACAGAAGTTTCAAAAATATTAAAACAATACAATATAACAAAGGATAATTTCTTAAAAGTATTATCAGAAGTACGTGGAAGTCAAAGGGTTGAGACTCAAGATCCAGAAGGAACTTATGATGCACTTGCTAAATATGGTACTAATTTAGTTGAATTAGCTAAAAAGCATAAGTTAGATCCAGTTATAGGCAGAGATGAAGAAATAAGAAGAACCATAAGAATATTATCAAGAAGAACAAAAAATAATCCAGTTCTTATTGGTGAGCCAGGTGTTGGTAAAACTGCAATAGTTGAAGGACTTGCAGAAAGAATAGTAAGAGGCGATGTGCCAGAAGGATTAAAAGATAAGATTATATTCTCATTGGATATGGGAGCATTAATTGCAGGTGCTAAATATAGAGGTGAATTTGAAGAAAGATTAAAAGCAGTACTTAAAGAAGTATCAAATAGTGAAGGAAGAATTCTATTATTTATAGATGAAATTCACACTATAGTAGGTGCAGGTAAAACTGATGGTGCAATGGATGCAGGTAATTTAATTAAGCCGCTTTTAGCAAGAGGAGAGCTTCATTGTTTAGGTGCTACAACTTTTGATGAATACAGACAATATATTGAAAAGGATAAAGCACTTGAAAGAAGATTCCAACCAGTTATTGTTGATGAACCAAGTGTAGAAGATACAATTGCAATACTTAGAGGATTAAAAGAAAGATTCGAAATTCATCATGGAATAAGAATTCATGATTCAGCAATTGTAGCTGCTGCAAAACTTTCTGATAGATATATTCAAGATAGATTCATGCCAGATAAGGCAATTGATTTAATTGATGAAGCTGGTGCAATGATAAGATCAGAAATAGACTCTCTTCCAACAGAACTTGATGTTGTAAGAAGAAATATCTTCAAATTGGAAATAGAAAAAGAAGCATTGTCTAAAGAAAAAGACGAAGGTTCTATAAAGAGACTAAGTGATGTTGAAAAAGAATTAGCTGAACTTAAAGAAAAAAATGATGAAATGACTGCTAAATATACAAAGGAAAAAGAAAATATTACAGCTATAAAAACTTTAAAGAGCAAATTGGATGAAGCTAGAGGAGAAATAGAAGCAGCTCAAAGGAATTTTGACTATAATAAGGTAGCAGAGATTCAATATAGCATAATTCCAAAACTTGAAGAAGAGATAAAGCAAAAAGAATCAGAGACAAAAGAAAACTATGAAGGCGCTTTATTAAAAGAAGAAGTAACAGAAGAAGAAGTTTCAGCTGTACTTTCTAAGTGGACTGGAATTCCTGTTTCAAGACTACTTGAAGGTGAAAGAGAAAAATTATTAAGACTTGAAGATGATATGAGTCAAAGAGTAATAGGCCAAGGAGAAGCAGTTGAAGCTGTAACTAATGCTATTTTAAGAGCAAGAGCTGGACTTAAAGATGTAAATAGGCCAATTGGTTCATTTATTTTCTTAGGACCTACAGGTGTAGGTAAAACTGAACTTGCTAAAACATTAGCTAGAAACCTATTCGATTCAGAAGAAAACATTATACGTATTGATATGTCAGAATATATGGAGAAGCATGCTGTTTCAAGATTAGTTGGAGCGCCTCCAGGATATGTTGGATATGATGAAGGTGGTCAGTTAACTGAAGCTGTAAGACGTAATCCATATAGTGTAATATTATTTGATGAAATTGAAAAGGCACATGAAGATGTATTTAATATATTTCTTCAAATTTTAGATGATGGAAGACTTACAGATAATAAAGGTAAGACAGTAGATTTTAAAAATACAATAATTATTATGACATCTAATATTGGAAGTCAATATTTATTGGAGAATAACAATGAAGATGCTGTTCAGCCTGAAATAAAAGATAAGGTAATGAATGAGTTAAAACTAAGATTTAAACCAGAATTTTTAAACAGAGTTGATGATATAATTATGTTTAAACCATTATCTGAATCTGGAATTAAGAAGATTATCGATATCTTCTTAAAAGATGTTTCAAGAAGATTAAAAGAAAAGAATATTGAAATTGAAGTTACAGATGCAGCAAAGACTATAATGGCAAATGAAGGCTATGATGTAGTTTATGGAGCAAGACCTTTAAAGAGATATATTCAAAATACTTTAGAGAATAGACTTGCAAGGATGATAATTAGGGGAGACCTTAATTATGGATCTAAAGTAAGGATTGATGGGGTAGGTGATGAAATCACAATTACACCAGTTCTTATGCCAGTTGAATAATAAAAGTAATTAGGCAGGAAATGTATTGTTTCCTGCTTTTTTATTCTTTAGGAAATTATATTGATGGACAATCTGTGGAGGAGGTACCCCTTGAGGGTATAAACTGTTTTGAAAAATATTGCAATAAACTAATGTCATTTAACCTAAAGAATAAAAAAATAAAATATATGCGCCTGGCCTTTTCTTCGGTAAGCTCAGAAAATCCAGAATGCGCTGAAAAAATCGACGGCTAAAGGATTTTTTTGAATTTAAGTTACTGTATTCTATTGGATTTATATTTTATGGGGGATTATATCATAGTCGCCTTGGCGATTTTTTTATTAAAATTTAAAGATATATTGGAATTTTATATTGACTAAATGAAATTTTAAGCATAAAATAGTTTGCATAGAAACTAACTAGTTTCTATGCAAACTATTTTTGCTAAAATTTATAGGAGATGATAATATGAAAAATTTAATTAAATATACACCAAAAGTAGAAAAGAGGACTTTACTTTTAATAGCAGGAATCGTATGGGGATTTGCTGGCTTTAGAGTATTAACTTTAGGCTTAGGAGACGTAAAAATTAATAATGGTAACTGGATTATTAGCATAGCTTCTGGGAGTATAGTATTTTATATGTTTTTTAAATTTATATTTAGTAAAATGTTTAAAAAGCATACAAGAAGGATTATAAACAGCAGCTTAGAAAAGCATTGTGTATTTTCATTTTTTGATTTTAAAAGCTATTTCATAATGAGTTTTATGATTTTCTTAGGTATTATAGTTAGAAATATAGGAGTATTTAATCCAGTATATGTAGGAGACTTTTATATGGGACTTGGCTTAGCACTATTTATGGCAGGAGTATTATTCTTATTAAGCTCAATAAAATTTACTAATACAAAGTTAAAATATAGTAATTAATTTTTTGGGGAAATTAACAATGTAAAACTAAATCAGCACCAATTAAATATCTAATCATTATTAGAATTTAATTGTTTAATAGTTTTAAGGACGGTTAGAGTACAAGATAGGAAAATTATTAAATAACAGAAGTAAAATTAAGATGAAATATAATAAAATTATTGAAGTAACAGGGGGAAGATTAGATGAGACAAGATTCTTTCGAGGTAGCAATGCTTATAAAGGAAATATATGCAAATACAATGGGCACAGTTAGTAAGAGTTTAAGAGAAAGTGGACTTACAAATCAACAGATCATGGTAATAAAGCTTATTGCTCATAATAAACAGGTTAATATTTCTCAATTGTGTGAAGAAATGTCTCTATCAAAAGGAACAATATCTGGAATAGTTGCAAGACTTGAAAAAGCAGATTATGTTAAAAAGATTAAAGATGAAAAGGACAAAAGAAACACATATGTTGCATTTTCAGATAAAGGATTTGAATTTGCAAAAAACTTTATAGAAGAAATCAATGGAAGTTTTGATAAGGTATTTGAAAATTTTACAGAAGAAGAAGTAAAGCAAGTAAAAGATGCTTTAACAAAATTAAGAAATAAAATAAAGGAGAACAAATAAATTATATGGATGGAAAATTAATTTTTGCAATAATAACAATAACATTAGCGTTAGTGTTTTATACAACAGGAGTATTTGGAGAAAGAAAGGCAAAAACTCTTAATAAAAATCATGTTATAATATTTTGGCTAGGATTAATATTTGATACAATAGGAACATTTACAATGGGAGAAATAGCAAAGTCAGGAATAGAAGTTATGAATCCTACAAGTCAAAGTATTCATGGAATCACAGGTGCCTTAGCAATAATATTAATGTTATTTCATGCAGGATGGGCAACATGGGTTTTATATAAAAATGATGAAAAGAAAAAAGATACTTTTCACAAATTTAGTATAACAGTATGGATTATTTGGTTAATACCATATTTTATAGGTATGTTTATCGGAATGTCTTAAAATATTTATAATAATATATATCATAAGTAAAAGAAAAGAGATAGCTTTAATAAGCTATCTCTCTATTTGGTACACTCTTTTGGAATCCTTATTTTATGCCAGATTCGTATTGTTGTACCATTCTCTTAACCATTTCTCCACCAACGCTTCCGCATTGTTTTGAAGTTAAGTTTCCATTGTAGTCACTAAATTGAACTCCCATTTCACTAGCTACTTCATTTTTGAATTTAGCTAATCCTTGTTTTGCTTCTGGTACTAATGATGAATTTGCCATAATGTATTCCTCCTTTGGAATGTAATATTTTTTGCTAAGCATCTTTGCTTTGCACTATTATTGTGTGCAGAGACAATAAATATAATCTATGAAATTGGAGGAATATATCCTATAAAAAGGAATTAAATTAATTATGTTTTTTATTTTTACAGTCTTTACATACGCCTCTAAGTTTTAGGTCATGTTCAGTTAAAGTAAATCCAGTTGTGTTTTTTACAGTCTCTTCTATCTGACTCATTGGACAAGGAATTTCTATCTCTTTATGACAAATATCACATTCTAGATAATGTCTATGAGTATTGCGTTTTAATCTATACGAAAATACTTTATCATCTTGGATTATTTTTTCGGTTATTTTTTTTTCATAAAATAATTCTAATGTTCTATATATTGTACTCAAATTTATATTTATATTGTTTTTAAGGTAAATTTGATATATATTTTCAGCAGATAAACTATTCTCAGACTTTGACAATATATTTAATATTTTAATACGTCCATTGGTCACTTTAAGACCTTTCATTTTTAAAAGTTCTTTTGGATCCATATTAATATCTCCTAACAATAAAATATTAAATATATTATAGCATATATGTAACATAAATATATAGGAGAAGGAATCATTAAAATAATAACATTTTTATTCCAAATCCTATAAGTGCTAATCCACCCAAGAAATTTGAATATTTAACAACATAATCAATTTTACGTATAAATCTGCATATAAAAAATGCCAATGTACATATAAACATTGTTATAAGACCTATAAAAACAGAATTAATAAATAGTGATAGACTTATTCCTTGACTATGGAAAGTGGTAAATCCTATAACAAGAGCATCAATACTAACTGATATACCTAATATTAATGATGTACTTTTTTTTATTAAAATGGTATTTTCTTTTTCTTTTATTCCATCAATTATCATAAGTATTCCAACTATAGCCATTATAATTCCTCCTATTACAGAAGGAATATTGGTTACATAAGTATCAAATAAATATCCTAAGCTTCCACCTATATATGTGAATAGAAATTGAAAAAAAGAAAATGATATTATATACATAATTTTATGTTTTGCATATAGACAATTATTTAAGCCAATTCCAAGTGTAACGCCGAATGCATCCATAGCCAATGCTATAGCAATTAAAATAAGATATTGAATTTCCATATAAAAATCCTTTCTAAAAAAATCTCTTACTTTAATAATAATTACGGAAATAAGAATATATGCCAAAATAAAATAAAAACTTATATTACTTAATAAAGAGCAGTATAATATAAAGCTTTAAAGAAAATAAATCTATTTTATAATAAAAAAACCCTTTATTTAAGTCTATTTTTATTGTATATTATTAAATAGAGTATATTTATTGCTAAATAGTATACGTTATTTAAAACTATTAGTGTAGCAAATATAAGGAGGATTTTCATGTCTAATTGTATAATAGCTCAATCAGGAGGACCTACAGCAGTAATTAATTCAAGTGTTGTAGGATTATTAAAAGGCAATAAGAAGATGAAAGCATTTGATAATGTATATGGTGGGTTAAATGGTATTGAAGGAATATTAGAAAGAAATATAATAAATCTTTCAGAAATTTCAGATGAAGAAATTTCATACTTTAGATTTACACCATCATCTGGACTTGGATCTTGTAGATATAAATTAAAAGATCCGGAAACCAATGAAGAAGAATATGATAGATTGATGAAAATATTCCATGAGTATGATATAAAAGCATTCTTTTATGTTGGTGGAAATGACTCAATGGATACAATAAATAAATTATCGAAGTATGCTAAGAAGAAAAATATAGATATTAAATTCATAGGAATTCCAAAAACAATTGATAATGATTTAATGTATACCGATCATACACCTGGTTTTGGAAGCGCAGCTAAATTTATAGGAACTACAGCAATAGAAACATATTTAGACTCTTCCGTATATACTAATAATGGGATATTTATATTAGAAACTATGGGTAGAGATACAGGATGGCTTGCAGCATCAGCTTGCCTTGCAAGAATTGATAATAAGCCTGTGGCAGACTTTATATATCTTCCAGAAGTAGTCTTTGATGAGGAAAAGTTCTTAAAAGATGTTAGAAAGAGATTTGAAGAAAATAATAAAGTATACATAGTGGTTTCAGAGGGAATAAGAAATAAAGATGGAAAGTTCATTTCTGAAATTGAATCTTCAACACAGGATAAATTTGGGCATGCACAATTAGGCGGAGTATGTAATTATTTAAAGAACATTATTATAGAAAATGGAATTACTAACAGAGTTAAGGCACTTGAACTTGGAATTTTACAACGTTGTTCAATGCATTGTGCTTCTGATATGGACTTAAAAGAAGCATATGATGTTGGTAAATGTGCATACCAGTATGCAGTTGATGGTGAAACAGGAAAAATGGTTGCAATTAATAGAACAAGTAATTTCTTATATGATGTTTCATATACGTTAGTTGATACAGAAAAAATAGCTAATCAAGTTAAATATTTTCCAAAAGAATGGATTAATGAAGAAGGAAACTTCGTTACGCAAGAAGCTTATGATTATTTTAAGCCATTAATTAAGAATATGCCCGAGTTAGCTTTTGAAGGAAACTTACCTAAATACAAAGTGTTTAATTTATAATAAACAGATAGGGAGATTATCATAATCGATTTTATTGATCAATTTGATGTATCTCCCTTTTTATATAATTAAATCAATATTTTTTGTTACTGAAATCTTCCATTACATATATCTTCTACAACATTTAAAAATACATGAACTTCTTTTATAGTATTATAAAGTCCAAAGCTTACTCTTATCATGCCAAGCATTTTTTCATCTGGATTTTTAAGAAAAGCTTTTGCTTCTTCTTCAGTAGCATTCATTAACCTTCTACAATAAGGGTGCGCACAAAACCAGCCATGTCTAACTGAAATGCCCTTTCTCTTAGCTAAAATTTCAGCAACATCACGATGATACATATCTTTTATATTAAAAGTACATATTCCTAACCTGTCATCAAAGAATTCCGTATCACCATAATTAATAACTTTTGGGATACTACTTAGACCTTCTATGGTGGCTTTTAGTAGCTTGTCTTCGTGTTCTTCAATATAATCATAGCCAATGTCGTCTAAAACTTCTAAAGAATTAATCAATGACATAGTACCCAAAAAATTTGGCGTACCAGCTTCGTATCTTTCTGGTGGACCGAGATAAGTAATTTCATTATCTAGTACCAAATCAACTGTGCCGCCGCCTATATGATCAGGCTTACCTAAATCAAAATCTTTTTTTAATCCTATAATTACGCCAATTCCAAATGGAGAATATATTTTATGAGAAGAGAAGACTAAAAAATCAATTTGCTCATCTTTAGAATTACCACCAATATTGATTCTTCTATGTGGAACAAGCTGAGCTCCATCCACGATTAACTTGGCATTATATTTATGAACAATTTTTGCTATATAATGAATATCATTTATATAGCCTGTTACATTAGAAGCGCCAGTAAGTGATACATATTTTATTTTACCTAAGTTTTTCTTGAGTTTATCTTCTAATTCTTCTAATTTGAGTCTTCCATATTCATCAATTTCGATATAGTCTACCTTACCACGATTTCTCCATGGTAAATCATTTGAATGATGTTCCATTCTAGAACTTATAATAATCTCATCGTCATTATTTTGTGGTAGAATTTTTGAAAGTCTATTTATACCTTCGGTGGTGTTTTTTACTAAGACAACTGTATAGTCATCTTTATTTTTTATATTAAAGTAATTGATTAAAAAATTTCTAGCTTCATTATACAGATTAGTTGATATTTCAGCTTTTTGCCCAGCTCCTCTGCCAATGGAAGCGTAAATTTTACTCATATCTTTTAGAACATTTATATTAGATTTAAAAGTTGGAGTAGTAGCAGCATTATCAAAGTTTATTCCATCTATGCATTCACCGTTACCATCGCAGACTTTTTCATTTAATCCAATAAATAAATCTCTGATGTTTCCTTTATTTTTTATCTTCATATGCATCTCCTCCAGTATATCTTATTCATAGAAGATATTTAATGTGATAATCTTAATCATATATTGTACTATATCATTTTATGATTTCATATTATTAAAGGGAACAAATAGCATTTTTTACTCATATATTTATAAAGAATTTTAAAGGAGGGATTTAAATGAATATAGCAGATAAATATATGTCTCAAGTTAAGAATAAACAGTTTAGATTTATACCACCTAAATTTGATCAAAATTTATTTAGAAGTGATGAAGGTAGTATAATGGAAGGAAAAATTAATAATCCAGTAGATGAGAATTTGGAAAGTCCTAACTTATTTCCTAGTGAAACAAGTAAGGATCAATTATATTGCTACTATAATGAGATAGGTGAATGTTATAAAGGAAGCAATAAATCAAATACAAATATGAACCAAGGAGCAATAGGTAATACAGAAAATTTGGACTATAATCCAAGTTCTATGAGTGAATCAGGTGGTGAAAATCCAAGTTCCATGAGTTATACAGAAGAAGAAAGTACAAATTCTATGGGTGCTGGCAGAAGCGACATTGATAAGTATATACCAATGCAGCCAATAGTAAAAGTTCCATTACCATCAGATATATTAAAAAACTTTGATTTAGAATTAAATGAAGAAACAGATCTTGATGAAAATAGAGGAGATGCAGAGGTAAATAGAATATTTTCAGAAATTGAAGCAAATAATCAAAATGTAATGAGTGCATTTTTTGATTATCAAATACCTTCTCCATTGGCAAAAGTGATTACAAAAAGGATAGTTAAGCTATCTTTACAATATTATAATAAGGAGGAAATGGAGTAATGATGTTATTTGATGATTCATTACCTAGGGTAAATGGAAAAGTAAGATTGTTACATGCTATTCCAGATGGACCAAATGTAGATGTATATTTTAATGGAAAACTTATATATTCTAATTTAGCTTTTGGGACTATAACTGAATATATATCAATACCAGCAGATAAATATAAGGTTCAATTATATAAAGCTGGGACAAAATCAAGACCATTAATAACAGAACCATCTGAGGTTCAACCAAATGGAGTTTATACAATTGCTGTGACCTATGAAAATGGTGAAATATCATTCTTTGTATTAGATGATACACATAATATAACCAATCCATTATTGTCATCAGTTAGATTTATAAATTTATCACCAGATTCTCCGCTTTTATCTTTAAGATTACCAGAAAATGTTGTTTTGTTCGATGAAGTATCATATCTTGAAACAAATGAATATTATCCTATATCTCCTGGAATTTATAATTTCTTGGTAGTAAGCGATGATGGATCATTTGCTAAGTATATTAGTAATATTAGGTTACGTAAGGCACAGTTCATAACAATATATATAATAGGATTATTCAATAAGAGACCACAGATAGGGTATGTTTTAGTTCAAGATGATACAATGAAAAATACAAGATTAATTTTGAATGCTTAATTATTAGGAGATGTATTCATCTCCTAATATAATAATATTTAGGCTAAACTTGAACATTACTTAAATATTATTATAAGGGAAGATAAGCTGTTTTATTAGAGAGAAAAATAGTATTAGCAATAAAATGAAGTCGTTAGAAAAAGAAGCCGGATTTAAGATATTTGATGAAGATGAAATAGACAAAGTAGAAAAATGAGATTAGTTTTAAAATTACTGATAATAGAATGGTTCAAATTATTGAATCATTCTAATTTTTTTCTTGTTAATGTTTTTATATTACAACTGTAAAACAAATTAACTATAGAATATAATGTATATGAAAATGAGTAAAATTGATATAAGTTAGTTATCTATAGTATAATAATCTACAGAAAGTTATTGTAATTTTTAATTTATACAAAAGTGAAAGTACAGAATAATTTTTAAATTATTCTGTGGGAAATTATAATTGACATAGTATTGCTGGAGGAAGAAAAATGATTGTTTTAAGTTGTAAAGGCATAAGCAAAAGTTATGGAATAACTGAAGTATTAAAAGATATAACATTTTCAATTAATGAAGGAGATAAAGTTGGTATCATTGGTGCTAATGGAGAAGGAAAATCAACTTTATTTAAAATATTGACAAGAGAATTATCTCAAGATGATGGTGAAGTTTTTATAGATAAAAATAAATCTTTGGGATATCTATCCCAACATTTAGATTTAGAATCGTGTAATAGTATATATGATGAAATGTTGTTAGTTTTTGAAGATCTACAAAGGCTTGAAAAGAAAATTCAAGATTTAGAAGAAAAAATGAATGAGCCATATGATGAAAGTAAAGCTGATTATCATGAAAAAATAATAAAGGATTATGGAATAGCACAAGATCTTTATGAAAATAGAGGCGGTTATACATATAAAGGTGAAATATCAAGAGTTGTTAAAGGATTAGGCTTTACAGAAGATGATTTTAGTAAAGAAATACATACATTAAGTGGTGGACAAAAGACAAGAGTAGCACTATGTAAGTTACTGCTTTTGAAGCCGGAAATATTACTCTTAGACGAACCTACAAACCACTTAGATTTAGAGGCTATTGAATGGCTAGAAGAATATCTAAAAACTTATAAAGGAACTGTTATTGTAATTTCCCATGATAGATTTTTCTTGGATTCTGTAACAAACAATACTTTTCAAGTTATAAATGGTCATGTTAATTGTTATAATGCACCGTATACTAAAGCATTAGAGCTTATGAAAAAAGATTATGAAGCAAAGCTTAAGGCATATAATCTTCAACAAGAAGAAATTAAAAGACAAGAGGCAGTAATTGAAAAGCTTAAATCATTTAATAGAGAAAAGAGTATAAAAAGAGCAGAAAGTAGAGAAAAAATGCTTGAAAAAATTGAAAGAATTGATGCGCCAGATAAAGAAAAGAAGGCATCAAGAATCAATTTTGAGACAATGGTGAAGAGTGGGTATGATGTATTGCATGTAGAAAAGTTATCTAAGAGTTATGGCGATAAAAAACTATTTACTAACTTAAGCTTTGATTTAAAAAGAGGAGAAAAAGTAGCTTTAATAGGAGAAAATGGGCGTGGAAAGACTACCTTCTTTAAAATAATAATGGATAAAATAGAAAGTGATAGTGGAAGTAAGGTTCTTGGAGCAAATGTTAATCTAGGATACTATGATCAAGAGCAGTCAAACTTAAACCTTGATAAGACAATAATAGATGAAGTATGGGATGAGTTTCCGGAATTAACTACCACAGAGCTAAGAAACTATCTTGGATCATTCTTATTTAGAGGTGATGATGTATTTAAAGAAATAAATAAGCTAAGTGGTGGAGAAAGATGTAGAATAAATCTATTAAAATTAATGTTATCTAAATCAAATTTATTACTTTTAGATGAGCCTACTAACCATTTAGATATTCCATCAAGGGAAGCTTTAGAAGAAGCAATTTTAACTTATGATGGAACATTAATAGTTATATCCCACGATAGATATTTCTTGAATAAGGTTATTAATAGAATATTGGAATTAGAAGAGAATGGGGTTAATGAATATTTAGGAAATTATAATTATTATGTTGAAAAGAAAAAGAATCCACAAAGATTTGAGCATTTTGAAAGCTTAGCCGGAGGAAAAACCAAAACTCAAATAAATGAAGAGAAGAAGAAAAAGAGGGCGTTAGAAAAAGAAGAAAAAGAAAAACAAAAGAAAATTAAGGAATTAGAAGATAATATAAGCAAAAAGGAAGAAAAACTTGAAAATTTACAAGAAGAGTTGTGTAAAGAAGAAATATATTCTAATCCGGAAGAGAGCGAAAGAGTTAATAAGGAAATTAAGATTATACAAGAAAATATAGAGAAGCTATATGAAGAATGGGAACTTTTATCTGAATAAAGCATTATTAAATAAACACTAGGTTTTATATGTGTAAAACTTAGTGTTTATTTTTATGCATGATTATTTCTTTGTAAAAATTGTAATTTCAATTATTGAACATATTGTTTTGAACAATGAAAGGTGATAGGATAAAGGCGTTCAAAAAATGAACTTTATATGGAGGTTGAGTTATGAGTATTAAAACGGCAGTAATATTAGCGGCAGGAATGGGGAGTCGCTTGCAAGATATAACCCAAAATGAAGTACCTAAAGGCCTTCTAAAAATAGAAGGGAAAAGTTTAGTGGAACGGTCAATAGAAAAATTGAGGAGTATTGGAATAGAAAAAATTTATATAGTAACTGGATATCTTAGTGAATTATATGAGGAATTTGCAAAAGACAAAAGCTGTATTCATACAGTTAAAAATAGAAAATATAAAGCAACAGGAAGCATGACTTCACTGTCAATATTAGAAAATGAGTTAAAAGAGGATTTTATATTACTTGAAAGTGATATTCTATACGAGGTTTATGGATTAATTAAGACAATTAATTCTGAAAGCGAAGATTGTGTTCTTTTAAGTGGAAAAACAAATTCAGGTGATGAATGTTATGTAGAAGTTAGAGATGATAACCTATATAAAATATCTAAAGCTAGGGAAGAAATTGATGAAGTTTATGGAGAACTTGTTGGGATATCAAAGATTTCTATGAAATTGTATAAAGAAATGATTAAAGAATATAGAAGTAAAATGAGTGATGTATATTATGATAATAATCTAGTTGAAGAAATCAGAAAATATGATTATGAAAATGCAATATTTGATGCAGCTAAGAATAGAAAAGTTGGATATTTAAAAATTGATAATTTAATATGGGGCGAAGTTGATGATAAACATCATTTAAAAAGAATAAAAAATGAAATATTACCGCAACTAGAAAAAATGAAAGTGAGAGGAATTTAATTATGAAAAAAGTATATGTAGCTATGAGTGCAGATATAATCCATCAAGGGCATTTAAATGTTCTTAATGAAGCAAGGAAGCTTGGCGATGTTATTGTAGGATTGCATACAGATAAGGTTATTAGAGGATATTGGAGAAATCCAATAATGAAATATGAAGAAAGAAAAAAAGTGGTTGAAAATATTAAAGGTGTTATAGAAGTAATACCTCAAGATATATTAAATCAAGTGCCTAATCTTAGAAAAATTAAGCCAGATTATGTTTTGCATGGTGATGATTGGATGGAAGGAGATCAAAGGAAAATAAGAGATAAAGTTATAGAAGTTTTAAAAGAATGGGATGGTAAGCTTGTTGAAGTCCAATATACTAAAGGAGTATCTATAAGTAAATTAGAAGAACAACTTTATAATATTGGTATAACCCCAGAGCAAAGAATGAAATCATTAAAAGAATTGATATATTCAAAGAAACATATAAGAATACTTGAAGCTCATAATGGACTGACAGGTCTAATAGTTGAAAAGACTAAAGTAGAGAAAGATGGAAAAGTTAAAGAATTTGATGGGATGTGGATTAGTTCTTTATGTGATTCTACAGCTAAGGGGAAACCTGACATTGAACTTGTAGATCTAACATCTAGACTAAATACAATAAATGAAATTTTAGAGGTTACAACAAAGCCGATAATAGTAGATGGAGATACAGGTGGACAAATAGAACATTTTGTATATACAGTAAAAACTTTAGAGAGATTAGGCGTGTCAGCTATTATAATTGAAGATAAAACTGGACTTAAAAAAAATTCTTTATTTGGAACAGAAGTTACTCAAGCACAAGATACTATTGAACATTTTTGTGAAAAAATAAGAGCGGGAAGAGAAGCTAGAGTTACTAGTGATTTCATGATAATTTCACGAATTGAGAGTTTGATTGCTAAAAATGGAATGGATGATACTATAAAAAGAGCAAAAGCATACATAGAAGCAGGCAGTGATGGAATTATGATTCATAGTAAAGAAAGTGATGGAAGAGAAATAATTGAATTCTGCAGATTATATAATAAATTAGAAAATAGAGTTCCACTTGTTGTTGTACCTACCTCGTATAATTTTATGACTGAAAATGAACTATCAGAACTCGGAATCAATGTGATAATTTATGCAAATCATTTAATAAGAAGCGCATATCCAGCAATGGTAGATACAGCGAAAACCATATTACTAAATGAAAGGTCTAAGGAAGCATCAATAAATTGTATGCCAATAAAAGAAATTTTAAATCTAATTCCTAGTAGTATTTAATTATATATTTTAGTAAGTCTTATATTGTATCAAATCTAGTTATTAATAATAGGTGAAAGCTAATTTAAAAAATATTATGCGGAGAGAAAAGATATGATAAATGTTGAAAGTTTTTATAATACACTAAAAAGCTATGAAATAGATTTTTTTACAGGAGTGCCAGACTCACTATTAAAATCATTTTGTGCATATATTTCTGACCAAGAAGAAAAAAGCAATATAATTGCAGCAAATGAAGGTAATGCAATCGGACTTGCTGCAGGATATTATTTATCATCAGGAAAAATTCCTTTAGTATATATGCAGAATTCAGGAATTGGAAATGCAGTGAATCCACTAGTTTCATTAGCTGATAAATTAGTTTATAAAATTCCTATGTTGCTATTAATAGGGTGGAGGGGTGAACCAGGGAAAAAAGATGAACCTCAGCACAAAAAGCAAGGGATAATAACAGTTGAGCTTATGGAAAGTATAGGAATATCATATGAAGTAATAAGCAAAGATACTACAAATGATGATATAAAGAATGTATTAAAAAGAGCATATAACTATATGATAGAAACAAAAGAGCCATATGCAATTATTGTAAGGAAGGAAACTTTTGAAGAATATGCTTCAACATGTTTAGGTGACAGTAAAAATAAATTTGAATTATCACGAGAGCAAGCTATAGAAATAATATTATCAGAGATAAATAAGGAATCTGTCATTGTTTCAACTACTGGTATGGCATCAAGGGAATTATTTGAGATAAGAGAAAAGAGAAATGAAGGTCATAATAAAGATTTTTTGACAGTGGGATCTATGGGACATGCTTCACAAATAGCTTTGGGAATTGCAATTAACAAAAGAAATACTAAAGTTTACTGCTTAGATGGGGATGGCGCTTTAATTATGCATATGGGCGGAATGGCTATTATAGGAAATCAAAATGTAAATAATTATGTTCATATAGTTATTAATAATGGAGCACATGATTCAGTAGGGGGACAAAAAACTGTTGGATTAGATATAGATTTATTGAAAATAGCAAAGGCTTGTGGATATAAAAAATTTTATTCATGTGTAAATACAAGTGAGATTAGAAGATGCTTAAAAGAAATTAATGAAACAAATGAATTGGCATTCCTAGAGATTAAGGTAAATAAGGGGGCAAGAAAAGATTTAGGCAGACCTACTACAACTCCAATTGAAAATAAAAATATGCTTATGGAATATTTGGATGAAATATAGAAAGGAAAAAATTATGATATGTAAAGATATAAAAAGAAATATTTTATTAAATCCAGGTCCAGCAACAACATCAGACAGTGTAAAATCTGCACAGATAGTTTCAGATATTTGCCCAAGGGAAAAAGAATTTGGAGATGTTATGGGATACATATCAAAAGAATTAACAAATCTTGTAGCAGATAATTCTAAATATACTACAATATTATTTGGAGGTTCTGGCACAGCAGCAGTTGAATCAGTAATAAGCTCAGTAATCAATAATGAAGAGAAGGTTCTTGTAATTAATAATGGCGCGTATGGTAAAAGAATATGTCAAATGTGTAAAATATATAATTTAAATTATATAGAATTTAAATGTTCATCAATAAAAAAAATAAATTTTAATGAATTAGATAAGAAGATGAATGAAATTGAAGATATAACACATTTAGCAGTAGTTCATCATGAAACTACAACAGGTCTTTTAAATGATATAAAAACTATTGGAGAACTGTGCGAAAAATATAAAGTAAACTTAATTGTAGATGCTATGAGTTCTTTTGCTGGAATTGAAATAGATATGGAAAAAATGAATATAAAATATTTGATTTCCAGTTCAAACAAATGCATACAAGGTATGGCTGGAGTTAGTTTTGTTATATGTAATAAAGATACTTTAAATAAAATTAAGTATATTAAGCCGAGAAATATGTATTTAAATTTATATAAACAGTATGAGTATTTCAAAGAAAATAATCAAATGAGATTTACACCTCCAGTACAAGTTGTGTATGCACTAAAGCAAGCAATAAAAGAGACAAAAAAGGAAACGGTAGAAAAAAGAGAAGCAAGATATAAGGAATGTTGCAAGATTTTATGGAGTGGATTAGATAAATTAAAGCTAAAAAGATTAGTCAGTGATGAAAATGCTTCAATGTTATTAACAACAGTAATAGAGCCGGATAATGAAAATTATGATTTTGAAGAGTTTCATGACTATTTATATGAAAAAGGATTTACAATATATCCAGGAAAATTAGCAGAAAAAAATACTTTTAGAGTTGCTAATATGGGAGATATTAAAACTGATGATATTGAAAGATTCATTGAAGCAATGAGTGAATATTTTATGAAAATAAAATTGCAAGATTATGTGAAATTTAAAAATAGGATGTAGAATCAGAGTTTAGAGTTAAATAAATACATTTTTAAATTAAATAATATTTATTTATCTATGTTAAAGATTTAAAAAGTTAATATTTTATTATTTTTTAAAAGGTATAATTTTATGAATTTATAAATATCAGAATGTAAATTCTTGAGAATTTGCTTATTTCTTGGGGATTACAGAGATTTTATAAGTAGTTTCATAGATTACTACAATTGCTTGAAAAGTATATTTTTAGTCATGAAATATTCTTGAAAACATAAATCATAACTAACAAGAGTTCGATTTCTATGATCATAGAGAAAACAAAGAAATTCAATATATGAATAGGCGTAGTATTGTATTAAAAATTTTATGCATTAAATTCTTAGCCAGAGGATGTTCCAAAATTGTTTGTCCAAAACTTGCTTTTTGGAGCAAACATTTTTGGGGGCATCCTCTGGATTTAGAATTTTTGCTTCAAATTTTCTTACAATCGAGCCTATCATATATTGAATTTCGGTTGTTATCCACTAAACTTTGATTCTACACAATTTATTTATATGTTTTAGATTATAATTTTAAGCTTATATTAAATCTATAAGGATTATAGCAACCGTCAGTTATTTTCCAGTCATGGAAATCTTCCTTTTTGTATAATAGATGTGTATCTCTGTGTGATGTTAGTGGCAGATCACCAATGAATATTCCTTTTTTAGCAATTCTTTTGAATTCTGAAATTGCCTGATTAGAATATTCATGACTTGGAAAGTAATGAAACGCACCAAAGCATATTATATAATCAAAGCTTTTATCTTTAAATATCAAATCATTAGCTTCACCACATAAAACAGAATTTTTTAGGATTTCAATATGTTTTTTTACAAGAGAATTAGAATAGTCTACTCCTACGTATTTTTTGTATTTTAAATATTGAGCTAGTCCACCTGCACCACATGCAACCTCTAGTATTGTATCATTTTCTGTTATACATAATTCCTTTGTAATATAGTCTGCGATTTCTTTTACATTTGCACAAGTGTCTTCATAACCATCAAATTCTTCTAAGCTTATAGCATATGAATTTCCTTTTCTTTCCCAAACTTCTTTCCAATAAGACATATTATCATTCATATTAATTTACCTCCAAGATGAAAATGTATAGTTCAATTTATGAACAATATAATGTTAACAGTGTTCAAAGTTCATAACAATATGTTCAGTGAAATACATATATTTCCATACTCTCTATATATAAAAGTTAGTAAAAAGTAAATTTTATAAAAAGAATAAGAAAAAATTAGAATCATATGTAAAAATATATTGAGTAGATAGATTAAATGTTATATAATGTTAATATAAAATTAAAAAGGAAACAGAGATAAATTATGGTGAGAAAAATATCGAAAAAAGTTGTTGAGTTTGTAGCACAGGATAATTATACAAAAGAAGAAAAAGAAGAAATGGATTATGTTTTAAGAACTATACTATTTGAAAGTATAAAACTTATTTCGACAATAGTGATATTTTCTATATTAGGATATTTTATCGAATCAGTAATTATTATTTCTATAATGTCTTTGACTAAACCTTTCATAGGTGGATATCATGAAGATACACAATTAAAGTGTTTTATAGCAACTATGCTATTAACAGCTGGAATTTTGATTTTAAGTCTAAATACATCTTTTACATTTTGGGGAAATTGTATTGTACTTATTATATGTATTTTTTGCATATACAATCAGGCTCCAGTAATAAATCCCAAAATGCCAATTACACACCCCCATTTAATACAAAAGAATAGAGATAAGGGATTATGTAATGTGATAGTGCTTGGAATTGTTTCAATTATGTTGTACAAGTACAGCGATTATTATCTACTAATTACTTGGACAATTGTATTTCAAACTATCTTAATGTTTAATAAAAGAGAAAAAAATAAAAGTTAAATTTGAGGAGATGAGAATTATGATGATTAAAAAAATTACAGCAGAAATTTTAAAGAAAGCTTCTGAAAAGATGGTGATTTCAGCTACAGCATCTTTATTATCAGCAGGAGTAGAAGAAATGCCAAAATCAATGAAAAAATTAAGATAAAAATTAATAAGAAATTGGGGGGTGTAATTGGTGATTTTAATATTTGATGTTTTAACATCGATTTTACAGGCTTTTTTCATTGCAATTACTATACATAAGTGTCTGACAAAGCAGAAAAAAAGCAAGATTATTTTGATAACTATATTAATATTTTTTATAAGTTTTTATTTTACAAGTAAGTTTGGAAATTTATCTTTATGTGTTCTAATAACACATTTGTTAACTATATTAGCAGTAGCATTAATTTATAAGAGTAGAAAAAAAGAATCAATAGTAGTAGCATTTTCTATAGCATATTGTTTTTTATCTCTAATAATTATTATATTTTCAAACATATATTTTGGTTTTTTAAAAGAAAGAGTTGTAGAAAGTCAGCAAGAAATAGCTCAAATTATCACGATATATTTAACTCAAATAACTTTTATAACTATATTTTTGAAAAATATAGTTAAGGTTAAAGAATTGTATAATCAAATAATATCCGAAAGTAGAAACGTTATATTGTTAATAACCACTAGTTTCATAGTGGATATTGTAGTTGCATCTAAAGTTATTATTTATAACAATGAAAGTAAATTATTAAAAAATGTTGTTGTATTAATCCTTTGTATATATTTGATTGTGATGATATCTTATTTTGCAAGAATAAAGCAAAGAGCAGATGAAATTTTCGAATTAAATATGGTACTAGATGAAAAGAATAAAGAACTAAGAAAAATAAAGCATGATTATGGAGCTCAAATTTCATATTTGTATGGTTTGCATCTAATGAATAGATTTGATGATCTTGGTATTGCACTTAAAAAGATAATAAATAATAATGATTCAATATCAAGTGCCGTAGAAATAAATAAAAATAATAATGTTCTGTTATCTTTGGCGATGCAACCAGCTATAGACAAAGGGATACATGTAATAATTAAAGATAAGTGTAGTTTGAAAAAAGTTGATATGACAGAGATGGAATTATATAGAATAATATGTAATATAGTAAATAATGCAGTAAGAGCCATGGATGGTCAAGGAATAATTACAGCGGAGATATATGAGCAAATAAAAAACGTTGTAATAAAAATTGAAAATGATGGACCGAAAATACCGGAAGAAGACTTAGAAAATATTTTTAATGCGGGATTTACAAGTAAAGATAATAAGAACGGCAACCATGGATTTGGGTTAAGCATAGTTAAGGAATTAGTCGAAAGCTATAGAGGTAATATATCAGTTAGAAGCAGTGATAAATCGACTGAATTTAAAATAGTGTTGCCATCAAAGGAAATGGAATAAAAGTACATATATATTTAAATTTACATACATATAAAAAGACATCCAGTTAAATTTGGATGTCTTTTTAATTTCAAAATTATTCTATAAATACTATAATATAAATTGATAATAAGCATATTATTGTTGATATTATTCAATTAAATATATACACATTAATTATTAGGATATGCTTTATAAAACAAACAAGTCTAGGAAGCTAAAGAAAAGATGAGAGTGTGTCACATTAAATTTTTATTGAGTAAATTAAAGACATATATAATAAAAATTAATTCTAAGTAGGTTTTAACATAGATAAGATTCATGTATGAAGAAAAATTTAAAATCATAGAAAACTTTCATGAAAAAGTATTTCAAAAATATACTGATATGGTGTAAACTATATAATGAGTAATAATATTAACATATTTTAAAAGGGGTGCTATGAATGTATAAGATAGTTAGCAAAAGAGAGCTTACAAGTAATATATTCTTAATGGATATAGAAGCTCCAAGAGTAGCGAAATCTGCTAAGCCAGGACAATTCATCATTATAAAAAATGATGAAAAGGGTGAAAGAGTTCCATTAACAATAGCAGACTATGATAAAGAAAAAGGTACAGTTGCAATTGTTTTTCAAGCAGTAGGTAACAGTACAAAAGAATTAGCTACATATGAAGAAGGACAATATGTGAGTGACTTTGTGGGGCCACTTGGACAACCTAGTGAATTTGTTCATGAGGATCTGGAAGAATTAAAAAAGAAAAAATTAATTTTTATAGCAGGTGGAGTTGGTGCAGCACCAGTATATCCACAAGTTAAATGGATGCATGAAAATGGTGTAGCAGTTGATGTGATTTTAGGAAGCAGAAATAAAGATTTATTGATATATGAAGAAGAATTAAAGAAAGTAGCAGAAAACCTTTATGTAACAACTGATGATGGATCATATGGATTTAAAGGAACAGGATCAGATATGCTTAAAGAATTAGTTAATAATCAAGGTAAAAAGTATGATCATGCTGTTATAATTGGACCCATGATAATGATGAAATTTACATCTATGTTGACTAAGGAATTAAATATTCCAACAACAGTAAGCTTAAATCCAATAATGGTTGACGGTACAGGCATGTGTGGAGCTTGTAGGGTGACTGTTGGTGGTAAAGTTAAGTTTGCTTGCGTTGATGGACCAGAATTTGATGGGCATTTAGTAGACTATGATGAATCAATGAGAAGACAAGCAATGTATAAGACAGAAGAAGGTAAGGCTCAATTGAAGGTAGAAGAAGGAAATACTCATAGCCATGGTGGCTGCGGATGCGGAGGTGATAAGTAATGGATATGAATGAAAGAATGGTTAGAGTACCAGTAAGAGAACAAGATCCAAGAGTTAGAGCTACTAATTTTGAAGAAGTTTGTCTTGGATATAATGAAGAGGAAGCAGTAAAAGAAGCAGCAAGATGTTTAAATTGTAAGAATCCTCAATGTAGAAATGGATGTCCAGTATCAATAGATATTCCAGCCTTTATATCAAAGGTTAAAGATGAAGACTTCGAAGGTGCAGCAAAAGAAATTGCAAAATATAGCTCACTTCCAGCGGTTTGTGGTAGGGTATGTCCACAAGAAAAACAATGCGAAGGAAAATGTGTTTTAGGAATTAAAGGAGATCCAGTATCTATTGGTAAGCTTGAAAGATTTACAGCAGACTGGGCTACAGAAAATAATATTGATTTAAGTAAAACAGCACCTAAAAATGGAATAAAGGTTGCAGTAATAGGATCAGGTCCATCAGGATTAACTTGTGCTGGTGACTTAGCTAAAATGGGATATGATGTTACTATATTTGAAGCACTTCATAAAGCCGGTGGAGTTTTAGAATATGGTATTCCAGAATTCAGACTTCCAAAAGAAAAGGTTGTTGCAAAGCAAGTTGAAAACATTAAAAAAATGGGTGTTAAGATAGAAACTAATGTAATAGTAGGTAGAACTATTACTATAGATGAGTTGTTTGATGAAGAGGAATTCAAAGCAGTATTTATAGGCTCTGGCGCAGGTCTTCCAAGATTCATGGGAATTCCAGGAGAAAATGCAAATGGTGTATTCTCAGCAAATGAATTCCTAACAAGAGTTAATTTAATGAAAGCAGCAGAAGAAGGATATCCAACTCCAGTAAGAGCAGGAAAGAAGGTCGCAGTAGTTGGTGGTGGAAATGTTGCTATGGATGCAGTAAGAACTGCAGTAAGACTTGGATCAGAAGGGCATATTGTATATAGAAGAGGTGAAACTGAGCTTCCAGCTAGAGCAGAAGAAGTGCATCATGCCAAAGAAGAAGGCATTATTTTTGATACATTAACTAATCCAACAGAGATATTGGTAGATGAAAAGGGATGGGTTAAAGGTATGAAATGCATAAGAATGGAACTTGGTGAGCCAGACGCTTCAGGAAGAAGAAGCCCAGTTGAAATTCCAGGATCAGAATTTATTATGGATGTAGACACTGTAATAATGTCACTTGGTACATCACCAAATCCATTAATATCTTCTACAACAGAAGGCCTTGAAATAAATAAGAGAAGATGTATAGTAGCTGAAGAAGAAACTGGCCTTACAAGTAAAGAAGGTGTATATGCTGGAGGAGATGCAGTTACAGGTGCTGCAACTGTTATTCTAGCTATGGGCGCTGGTAAAAAGGCTGCATCTGCAATTGATAAATTTTTAAGTAAATAATGCAGAAATATATAAAGCAGAGGAATTTTTTCTTCTGCTTTTTATTATGTATAATTTTATTATTTTGATATTAAAAAGAATTATTAAGTATATGAATTTGATAATGTGATATAAGATTAACTTATAAATTTTGATATTAATAATAATATATATTTTATAAGAAATGTATTTACAAAACTATAAATTTGGAATATTATATATAAAGATTAAAAATATTATATGAAATCAAAACATGGTAGGTGAGGTTACCATAGGGATACGGGTTGATACCGCGGAGTAGTGGAGACACTATGAGAAGGTTAGCAGTTTATGTCGTAGTTAAGGCATAAACTAATTCAATTACAAGCCCTATGATGCTAAAGCTTGAACATGAAAAGTAATTACTTTTACGTTACTTATATTTGTGTTTGAATTATCCTCATCATGTTTATGATTGAGGATATTTTTAATGCAATCATTTATAATTTTTAAAATGTATTTTGGAAAGGAGTGAATAAGAATGGACGAACAGAGTAGAAACAGTATGGAACCAGAACTGCCGAGTATTAAATTTAATAATTGTAATATAGCAGATAACTGTCTATTCTTATTTATTCTGAATAGAAAATATAAGCTATATGCAATATGATTCACTAAATAATATTTAATGGATTTAATATATTACGCTTAATTAAGCATTTCTAGGTTCTATCCTTTTGTATCTCTAAATTATCAACTGTTATTAGAATGGAGGAAAGAACTATGAAAAATAATAATTTGAATTATATTGATGAAAATTTACTTAAAGTTAGCAGATTAACAAATGAAGTTGTTTTAGAAAATATGGGGACATCTATGAATGGATTTCAAGATGAACGTGTAGAAGAACTTAGAGAAATTTATGGAGAAAACAAAATTTCTCATGAAAAGCCTGATTCAGCATTAAAAAGAATATTTGATGCATTTGTAAATCCATTTACAATAGTACTTTTTTTATTAGCTATTATTTCATTATTTACAGATGTAATATTAGTAAGTAAGAAAGATCATGATTTTACATCTATAATAATAATGACTATGATGGTTACAATAAGCGGAGTATTATGTTTTGTACAAGAAACACGCTCAAATAACTCTGCCAAAAAGCTTAAAGAAATGGTAAAAACAACTGTAGCGGCTGAACGAAATGGTAAAAAAGAGATTTCTCTTGAAGAAGTAGTACCAGGTGATATTATTTATTTAGCTGCAGGAGACATGATTCCAGCTGATTTGAGAATATTGGTTGCAAAAGATTTGTTTGTTGCTCAGTCAGCATTAACAGGTGAAAGTGAACCAGTTGAAAAATGTTTTGAACCAATGATAAATGAGGCTCAGACACCATTAGAATGTACTAATATTGGTTTTATGGGTACCAATGTGATAAGTGGAACTGCAATTGGTGTGGTTATTGCAACAGGAGACAACACTTATTTTTCAACTATGGCTAAGGGGATTACAGAAAAAAAAGTTTTAACAAGTTTTGACAAGGGAGTGAATTCAGTATCATGGCTTTTAATAAAGTTTATGATGGTTATGGTTCCAATAGTATTTTTTGTTAATGGATTTACTAAAGGAGACTGGCTTCAAGCATTTTTATTTGCATTATCTGTAGCAGTAGGATTAACTCCAGAAATGTTACCTATGATAGTTACTACAAATTTAGCTAAAGGTGCAGTACAAATGGCTAAGAAAAAGACTGTTGTAAAAAGCCTTAATTCAATACAAAATTTTGGAGCTATGGATGTACTTTGCACAGATAAGACAGGAACTTTAACTCAAGATAAGGTGGTTTTGGAATATCATTTAGATATTCATGGAAATGAAGATATGCGTGTATTAAGGCATGCATTTTTAAATAGCTACTATCAAACAGGTCTTAAAAACTTAATGGATATTGCAATACTTGAATATGCTGATAATGCTTCATTTAAAGTTTTAATAGATCAATATGTTAAGGTAGATGAAATTCCATTTGATTTCAATAGAAGAAGAATGAGTGTAGTTATTAAAGACACATCAGGAAAAACACAGCTTATAACAAAAGGTGCAGTAGAAGAAATGCTTCAAATATCAAAGTATGCAGAATATAAAGGCAATGTTGAAGTGTTAACTGATGAAATAAAAGAAGAAATATTAGAAACTGTAGAGAAATTAAATAAAGAAGGTATGAGAGTAATAGGAATTGCTCAAAAAAACAATCCTTCAGTTCAAGGCGTATTTTCTGTAAATGATGAATGTGAAATGGTATTGATGGGTTACCTTGCATTTTTAGATCCACCAAAGGAGAGCACAAAAGCTGCTGTAGAGGCATTAAAGAATTATGGAGTTGCAGTAAAGATATTAACAGGAGATAATGATGAAGTAACAAGATGTATATGTAGGCAGGTTGGAATTAAAGCAGATAAGATTTTGCTAGGTTCTGATATTGATGAAATGGATGATGAATTATTAGCAGCAGAAGTTGAAGAGGTAAGTATATTTGCAAAATTAAGTCCAAATCAAAAAGGAAGAATAGTAAGTGTTCTTAGAGAGAATGGACATATTGTTGGTTTTATGGGAGATGGTATTAATGATGCCTTGGCTATGAAGAAGGCAGATGTAGGAATATCAGTTGATACTGCTGTTGATATTGCAAGGGAAAGTGCAGATATTATTTTACTTGAAAAAGATTTAATGGTACTTGAAGATGGAGTTATTGAAGGAAGAAGAACTTTTGGAAATATAATTAAATATATTAAAATGACTGCAAGTTCTAATTTTGGTAACATGTTTTCAGTATTAGTTGCAAGTATTGCATTACCATTTTTACCAATGTTGCCAATACAAATATTAATATTAAATTTAATTTATGATATTTCATGTATTTCTATTCCATGGGACAATGTAGATAAAGATTATTTGCAGGTACCAAGAAAATGGGATGCTTCTTCAATAGGTAAATTCATGTTATGGATAGGCCCAACAAGCTCTCTTTTTGATATTGTAACTTATGCAGTTATGTTCTTTATAATCTGTCCTATGGTCTGCCATGGTGGTTATAATGACTACGGAGTAAATAAGACTCTATTTATGGCAGTTTTTAATGCTGGATGGTTTGTTGAAAGTCTATGTTCACAAACAATGGTCATTCATATAATTAGAACAGCAAAAATACCATTTATTAACAGTAGGGCGTCAGGTGCTGTAATATTAAGTACTATAATTGCAATTACTGTAGGAATAGCAATTCAGTATACTTCTATTGGTAGAGCATTACAAATGGTGTCAATGCCAATAATGTATTTTGGCTGGCTAATAGTAATATTATTATGTTATATAATTGTAGCAAGTGCAATAAAAGAAGTTTATAAGAAATATTATGGTGAATTTCTTTAAAAAATAAATGTTAAAATGCTAGGGAATATTAATCTCCTAGCATTTTTATAAAAAATATTATTAAAAATGGTTTTGACATTTTAGTTACATATGATAAAATTAATTCTTGTGAAAAAAGTATATTTGTAGCTTATACGTATTAATATATTTAGCAAAGGATGATGAATAGATGAAGCAGGGATTAAATTTAACGAAGAGAATCATTTTATTCTTTTTAGGAATGAGCATAATTCAATTGGGCGTAGCACTATTTTTAAAAACAAACATAGGATCAGATCCGTTTACTGTATTCACTCAAGGATTATCAATGGCTTTAAATAAGACTGGTTTAAAAGATTTCTCACTTGTGCAAATGTTGGCTGGAAAATCAGAGGTTACTCCAGGTATTGCTAATATGATAATTTTAATGGTATTATTTTTGATAATATTATTTACTGAAAAAAAACGTATTAAAATAGGAACACTAATTTGTGTTGTTGGGGTAGGGCCAATAATTGATCTTGGAGTAAATATTATTTCGTATTTTCCAGTTGAGTCATATAACTATGTGATAAAAATGATTTTATTACTAGCAGGTTGTTTTATAATAGCTATTGGTTTTTCAATACTTTCTGCAAGCAATCTTGGAGTAGCACCAAATGATATAATTCCATTTATTATTCAAGATAAAACTAAAATAGAATATAGATGGATTAGGATAAGTTTAGATGCCATATTTTTAATTGGTGGCTTTTTATTAGGTGGAAAAGTTGGGATTGGTACAATTATAGCTATGCTATCACAAGGCCCATTTATACAGCTTTGCCTACCATATGGAGAAAAGATTGTGAGCTCAATTTTAAGCCAGCATGAATCTGAAAAACAAGAGATAGCAGCATAAATATATATAAAAGGTGATTTAAATAATGTTTAAATTACCTTTTATTTTGTAAAAATATATTAATAAAAGTAAATTCACAAATTGAATTGTACAATGAAATAATGAGTAAAGGATTAAATATAGATATTTTTATTAATAGCTCAGGGGTATGATTTTTATGAGGCTTTATCAGATAAAGTTTCGAAAAAGATTATGAAATAATGGATAGTAATATTAATAGTTCAACATAGTATCAAAGCTTTTTGAAAAATTTTTTGTAAACAGATACCAAAAAGATCGGAAGAGCACACGTCTGAACT